>PVMK01127063.1_pt1 | contig 15505 bp, 13 predicted proteins | sample 1853481 | NCBI WGS metagenome assembly PVMK01 (sample SAMN08533507, study PRJNA380276) | Marine sediment metagenome, whole genome shotgun sequencing project.
GGGGCTCTCGTTGTAGCCATCCTCCCAGGGCCTGCCGCGATCGATGAAAAGCGCTTGCAAGCCGATCCTGGAGAACAATTACCGCATTGCGTTCGCCGTAAGCTCGGGACCGCTGTCTGGGCGGATTTGGCCCGGCGGCTCACAATCGACGAACACAACGGCCAAATAACTGCAAGACATCATCAGATGCCGAGCGTCGCGATGGTCTTGCCTCTGGATGTCTTGGTCATCGTTCGTGCTCCTTTCGATGCGTATAGCCCGTCTCGATGGGTTACGCTTTGGAGTGCGGCCGGTCCCTCCCATTAGGCGACGTTGAAGGCCTTGCGGCGTTGTCCGTCGGTTTCCCGGCCTTGGCGACCGAGGTGCGCCGATGTTTAGGGATGACCGTGCACGAAACACCCGCCCCTCCGGTTAATGGAGCCCGCGATCCACATCACCCAACGGCATCTTGCCAGTTGGCGGGTTTTAGCCAGAAATTTCAGAATCCCTTTAGCGCCTCGGCCTCGTCCTTTGAAACCGGCACGATCGAATCGAATCCGGACATGTCGAAGACCTCCCGCACGAGGTCACTCAGGCTACAGACCCGCAGCTCTCCGCCGCTTACCTGTAACTGCTTGGCCGTCGCCAGCAATATATACAAACCCGCACTCGAGATGTAGGCGAGCCGTTCGAAGTTGACGACGACCTTCCTCGCCCCTGCGTCAATGAGCTGGGTCAGCTGGGCCTCGGCGTCCTGAGAGGTCAGGGTATCCAGTTCTCCTTCGATCCGAACGATCTTCACCTCGCCAGCATCGCCAACCGTGAGTTTCATGACATCATCCTCCCGAAGCCGTAGGCAGATACCGCGCTATGAGGGCCCGTTATTCAATGTGCTTGACCAGGGTCAATACATTCCTCTCGACTCGGCGTTGGTACGATATGTCGTCGACCAAATTCCGAATCAGGTGGATTCCTAGGCCACCCAAGGCGCGTTTGTCCAGGGGCAGGCCCGTATCCGGCGTACCGGCCCCCAGGGGATTGAACGGGATTCCGTCGTCTGAGATGGTCACCGTCAGCCGTTTGGTGGCGAGCTCTGTCCTGATCTCGATTTCGTGCGCTTCTTCATCGGGGAACGCATAGGAAATCACGTTGCTCAGGAGATCGTCGAATAGGATGCTTATTCTCCGGCCGACGTCGACCGGAATGCCGTGTTCTTCGGCGAACTTCTGGAACTCCTGATTGACTTTAGCGATCTCGCGCAAATCATTGCGAGCCATGATGTGGAACACGGCGATCGGGTCATGCATCGAACTTCTTTGGAACTGCACCGCCAACACGGTGATGTCGTCTTCTTGATTGCCGTCACCCTGGAAGTCCTTGACCGCGGCGACGGTATCCCGAACTGCGTTTTCGACCGAATCCACAGTCGTGGACGCCAGTATACTCACCAACCTCTTCTCCGAAAACAGCTCTCTTTCGGCATTCCTTTGTTCGGTAACGCCATCAGTGTACATGAACAACATATCTCCGGGTATCATGGTGTCGGTATCCTCCCGGTAGACCATTCCGGGGACCGCCCCAATCATTGGCCCATGGCGAATGTCGAAACGCTGCAGGGAACCGTCTTTCCGTTTCAAATAGGGCGGATTGTGTCCGGCATTCGTGTACACGAACTCGCCCGATCGGATATTCAAGATTCCCAGGAAAATTGTCACGTACATGCTGCTCTCAATGTCGGCACTCAGCTCCGCGTTCACGTGTGTCAAAATGCTGGCGGTGGAGAAATCGTCGATCGCCCGCGACTTGATCAGGGTCTTGGTGACGGCCATGAACAAGGCGGCCGGCACCCCCTTTCCGGATACGTCACCGACACAAAAGCAGAGCCTTGCTTCATCGAGGAAATAGTAATCGTAGAAATCGCCGCCAACCTCGCGGGCCGGTTCCAGCGCCGCATAGATGGAAAATTCGTCGTGGTCGGGGAAGGGTGGGAATTTGAGCGGGATCATGCTCATCTGAATTTCGTGGCCAACGTTCAACTCGGACTCCATCCTCTCCTTCTGGTCCTTGATGATTCCGTAAGCCGCCTGCAGCTCTTCCTCCACCCGCTTGCGCTCGGTGATGTCGTAGTCGACCCCGCCAACGGCGATAACCTCGCCGGACACATCCAGGATCGGAAAATTCAATTCGTCAAAAATATGCTCCACGCCCTGTAGCACGAACGTTTCTTCGCGCTTGAGGACCCGGCGCTGTTCAATGGCCTCACGATCATAGGTCGCGAAATTGTTGGCCCGGTCCTTTGGGAAAATCTCGTGGGGGGTCTTTCCGCGAACTAAATCGTCGGTGACTTGGAACACCTCCTCATACTTGTGGTTGACCCGTATGTAACGGCCGTCGAGGTCCCTGAAAAACACCGCGGCGGGAATGTTATCGACCAACGTCCCTAAGAACTGCTGGCTCTCGCGCATTGCCTCTTCGGCTCGTCTCAGTTCGGTGACGTCCGTGTAGACCGCGACGGTGCTGCCGTTGTCCGTCTTGCGTTCGCTGACCTGAACCCAGCGGCCGTCGGCGCGGTGCTGCAGTTGCGGCCCGCCTGGGTCGCGGTGCCGCGCCAGGCGTTCGGACAGCCATTCGTCTATCCGGCCCTTGGCGTCCTCGATGTAGCCCTTCTCGGCCGCCTTGCGGATGATCGTCTCGAAAGGGGTGCCCTGCTCCGCCGCGTCCTCTGCATCCGGATAGAGGAGCTCCCGATAGCGGGTATTTGAGACCACGAGGCGGTCCTCGGAATCGAAAAGCGAGAAACCCTCGGAAATGGACTCGATCGCGTCGATCAAGCGTTGCCGGGCCTCGCGGATCTCGCGCAAATTCGTGTCTCTAACTTCGATGGCCGTGTCGCGGAACACGGCGAGCGCCTGGGCCATATCGCCGATCTCATCCCGGCCGGCGGTCGGAATGCGCGCCTCCAGTTGGCCCCGTGCGATCGCCAGCATGCTGCCGCTGAGCGCCGTCAGACGGGCGATCAGGTTGCGCCCGACGTAGAGCCAGACGATCAAGGTCGAACTGATCAGGCTGAGCGCCACGACGGCGACCAACACGCCCGTACTCAAGCGCTGAACCGACAGCGCGTCGAGGTTGGCGTTCCGGATATCCGTTTTGGCGCCCGCCACGAGCAGGCTGACAGCCTCGGTCAACTCCCCCGACAGCGCGGCATTCTCGCCAAGCAGCCGTTTGCTGTCGGCGAGGATGGCGAGTTCGTCCCCCCGCGCCTGCAGTATGCTGTCGGGCCCGTCGACCAAATCGCGATATTCCTTGAGTCGCGCCAGCAGGCGCGTGCGCAGCATGGGCCCTATGCCGGCGGCCAGGTTTTCCAAAACGCCGAACGCCCGCCGGACGGGAAAGGCCAAGATCTCCACATCTGCCGGTCGCGGCGCCGAGGCGATCCGAAGCAGCATATCGTTGATGCTCAAGGTTTCGATCTGCGCCCTCTGGAGAGGGGGCAAGGCGGCAATCGAATTCACAAGCCCGGATAAGGCTGAAACCCGCGCATCGGCGCTCAGGCTGGGGTCGCCGAGTATCTTGCGTAACTGCGAGAGATCCCCTTCGACGACCATGAGCCCGGGCGTGATGAGCCGCTGTGTCGCGTTGTGGGTGCTCGACAGTCGTCTGAGCAATTCGTTCTTGTGCTCTCCGGCCTCAAATCGCCCGGCGACCAGGACGTCTAGAGCATCGAGATTGGTCTCCAATTGCGCCACGTCACGCTCGATCAATTCGAGGACCGCGGCATCGCTGCCGCCGCCCTGGAGGCCCAAGAGCAATCTATCCAACTGCTCGATCTCGGCTGTGATCCTGTCGGCCAGTTGTTCCCGTTGGCTCGGGGTGCTGACGGTGAGCAACGCCGGAGCCACCGCGACGATTCGCTCGGCCTGGCGCGAGATCTCGAGAGACGACAGAGCCGAGGGGACGCGTTGCTGCGTGATCTTGTCCAAAGCCTTGCCGACCTCGAGGAAGGAGTGCATCGCGGCAGCGGCGGCCAGGACCGCGAAAGCGCTGATGCCGAAGAACGCCAAGAGCAGGCGCCCTCGGACTCCGAGGCGGTTGCGCATGCTGTCATCTCCCCAACTTAACGAACGGCAGTCGGCGGTCTTTGTTGCTTCTGGCTGTTACTCTGCCAGCACGTACTCGCCGTTCTTCCAGACGTACCAGACGAATCCGGACGCTGTGATGTCGCCTTTTTCGTCGAATCCGATCTCCCCCAATATCGTATCGAACTGGTGGCTTTGGAGGGCTTCGATGACCGCATCGAGCTCAAGCGTCCCTGCCTTCTCGATGGCCTGCGCCCAGACCTGGACGGCCCCATAAGCATAGAGCGTATAGCCCACGGGCTCGAAGTACCGAGCACGGAATCGCTCCGCGACTTCCGCTGCTTCCGGATTATTGCGCGGATCGGGAAAGAAGGTCATGCGGGCCCCCTCGCCTGAGGGACCCGTGATCATCCAGAACTCGTCAGTGGCAAGCGCATCGCCCGAGATCAGCTGGACTTCGTAACCGCCGAGGCGCGCCTGGCGGAGCATAAGGGCGGCCTCGGTGCTGTATCCGCCCACGTAGAAGACATCGATGCCTGCGGCCTGCATCTTGGAGATCAGCGCTGAATAGTCCCGCAGTCCCGGCTCGTAGGCCTCAAACATTGCCTCCGTCACGCCCCGCTCGTTCAACCGCTTGCGGGTCTCATCGGCCAAGCCCAATCCGTAAGTCGTTTGGTCGTGCAGGATGGCTATCTTCTTGTCGCCCCAGTGATCTGTCAGGTAGTCGCCCGCGACCGTGCCTTGCAGGTCGTCGCGGCCGCAGACCCGAAACACGTTGGGACCACCTTCGTCGGTCAGCTTGGGGTTGGTGGAAGCCGGCGAGATCATGAGGATCCCCGCATTCTCGTAAACCTTGGAGGCAGGGATAGACGAATGAGAGCAATAGTGCCCGGCTACGAAGACGACACCGTCATTCGCCAGACTGTTGGCCACTGCCACCGCCTGGTCCGGGTCGCAGGCGTCATCGCCAATAATGATCCTGACCGTCTCGCCGAGGACGCCGCCCGCAGCGTTGATGTCATCCACGGCCATCTCGGCGCCGCGCGCATATTGTTCGCCAAACCAAGCGTATTGCCCGGTCATTGGACCAGCCGTTGCAATCAAGACCTCGGCCCGAGCCAACGCAGGACCGAAAGCCGTGATCGCGACACCGGCGAGGAAAATTGCCTCTCTGAGGATCATCATTTCGCTCTCTGGCTAATGAGCCGATATATCCCAAGTAACTCGGTTTCCATGGTGATGTCACCCAAATTGCGCCGTCGTTGGGAAGGTTTTCCGCCTCAGCCCTTAGGATAACTCGATTTTCGTCGGTTGGCGGTGTTCAGAAGCCCATTCGGTCAATTTTGTCGTCATCCAGACGCACCTCTCCCGTCGTTTCTACCTCGCCGTGGATTTCCTCGGCCCACGCCGGAGCGGGTCTTGGTCGCAGATCATCAATTGGTCAGCGACCAACGCTCGAAATTCTGCTTCAGCGCCAATGTCCGTTAATCGGATGGATCGACCGTGCTCCGAGACGCACCCTGAGATTCTGGGTGCGGATAACAGAAGGAACATGAACCATGGCCCGCAAAACCACAGATCAAGTGACGACGATCGGCATCGATATTGGCAAGAATGCCTTCCACCTCATCGACCTCAATGGGTCTTGGCTGTTCTCTAACTCGGGGATGGGTTGTCAAGCTCTCCGTGGTGTGCCGCCGGGTTCACTGTTCTCTCCGCAGTAGGGGCTCTTGCCCTCTGCATGATGGCGTTAGAGGGGGTTGGCGGATCAATGTGTAGAATCGAGCTGGCCTCATTGAAGCCTCGCAAAGCCAAGAACGATCTCGCCGACGCCGCCGTCCCGACACGGCCATTCAAGGCCGCTGTCGCGAATGTCTTGTGTGGATGGCTCCCGCGTTGCAAGGAATGATTTGAAGTGTTGGCGTGGTGGTCGGGTGCAGTCTTGTGTCCGGCCTGTTGATGCGGTGATTGTGACCGCTGGCCTTGATGGTTTCCGCGGATTGGGTCCCATTCTGCTGTGCGGACTGTTTCGTCCCAGACATTCGTCGGGTTGTCCCAATCCCCGGTCTGACCGGTTCGCCATCACTTCTCATCGCCCTCGCAATCGCTAAAGTCTCTATCCTTTCGCGCGATCAGGTCCTCACGCCGCCGCCTGCTGCTGGCTTGACGGTTGAGGGGCACGGTAGATCTCGCCGCGGGTCATGACGGCCCAGGCGATCCGCGCGGTCTTGTTGGCCATTGCGACAGCGACCAGCTTGGCCGGCTTTCTCCGCAACAGCTTGGCGGCCCAGGGATGGGTTTCCGGGTGGCGGTGAAGCCATCGAAGCCGCGATGTCATACCGTTGACCAGCAGACGGCGCAGATATTGATCGCCCATCTTGGAGATGCGCCCCAAGCGCTCCCTGCCGCCACTGCAATTGGCTCTGGGCGTCAGCCCCAGCCAGGCGGCAAACTGCCGGCCAGACGTGAACTGATGCGGATCGGTGACAGAAGCCGCCAGGGCCGACGCCGTAATGATCCCAATGCCCGGAATGCTCTGGAGACACTTCACCACCGGGTCCTCTCTGGACCAGCTCACCAGATCCTTCTCGAGGTCCCCGATCCGCGCCTGCAGATCGCGCAGCTGCTCCGCCAGGGTGATGACGACCTTAGCCGCCAGCGCAGGAATGCCCAGCGCCTCTCCATCGAGCAGCCGCGCCACAAGGTTGAGTACATGGTGAATGCCTTTGGCCACCACAATGCCGAACTCGGCCAGCTGGCCACGGATCATGTTGACCAGCTGGGTGCGCTGGCGGATCAGCAGATCACGCGCCCGGTGCACCGCCAATAGCGACTGCTGATCGGGCGACTTGATCGCAACAAACCGCATACTCGGCCGCGTCACCGCCTCGCAGATGGCCGCCGCATCACCCGCGTCGGTCTTGCCGCGCTTGACATAGGCTTTGACATAAGCCGGCGGCATCAACTTGACCTCGTGACCCAGCGCCGAGAGCTCCCGCCCCCAGTAGTGGCTCGTGCCGCAAGCCTCCATGCCAACCAGGCAAGGCTCGAGCCTCTCGAAGAAGGGCATCACTTGGCGCCGGCGCAGCGCTTTGCGGACGACCCCTTCTCCCGCCTCATCGACGGCGTGTACTTGAAAAACGTTCTTGGCTAGATCCAGCCCAACGGTGCTAATTTTCATGACGGATGGCTCCTCTTGCTCGTGGTCCCGTGATGGAAACCACACTGTGGCACCTAGATGCCGGGAGCGGGAGCCATCCACCCCATCTGCTGTGGAATCGCAAAGCGGTCGTTCGATTGGCGCGAACAGTTAGGCCGCTGAAAGCCAGAACGAGACATCAGTGAGGGCGGAATCGCGATATAGACTGTGCCCACTGCAGCGCGACGTCACAAGACACTGATTTCAATCTCGCCGATTCGGTCGATGCCACCGCTGAGTCGGTCGCCGCTCACCACCGGGCCGACCCCGGCCGGCGTGCCAGTGAATAGCAGGTCGCCCGGAACCAGTGCGAACAACTCCGACAGTTGCTCGATGGTTTCCGGGACGCTCCAGATTTGCTGCGAGAGATCGCCGTTTTGTCTAACCTCGCCGTTGACGGAAAGCCAGATCCGGCCCCTGTCGGGATGGCCAATCGCTGCAGCCGGCCGCACTGCGGAACAGGGCGCCGCGTGATCGAAGGCCTTTCCGGCTTCCCAGGGCCGGCGCATCTCCTTGGCCTTGCTCTGCAGATCGCGACGGGTGAAATCGATGCCGACCGCATAGCCATAGATATGGCCGAGCGCGTTGGCCGCCTTAATGTCGTGACCGCCTTTGCCGATGGCGACGACGAGCTCGATCTCGTGGTGAACGTCGCTTGTCCTCGGCGGGTAGGGAAAGTCGCTGCCACTCGGCAAAATGGCATCGGCGGGCTTCTGGAAGAAGAACGGTGGCTCGCGCTCGTCGTTGCCCATCTCGCGCACATGCTCGACGTAATTTCGGCCGACGCAGTAAATGCGGCATACCGGAAAGCGGCCTGTCTCGCCCGTTACCTCGAGGCTTACCTGCGGTGGCGCGGGGATCACGAATTCCATTACCTTCTCCATGTCTTTATAGCGCCCTCAATCCCGAGTCCCGGCGTAATACTCGACCCGCTGTTCCAGTTTTCCGATCAAGCCCGACAGGCCAAGGGCAAAGGCGAACATGACGATCGCCAGCGCCCAGAAGTCATCGAACATGAAGTTCCGCGAATATGTGGCGAAGAGCCGGCCGAAGGCGACGACAGAGACCAGCAGCTGACCGATCACGACGCCCTTCACCCCGCGGATCAAGCCGAGGCGGATCCCGGCCAAGATTTCCGGCAGCGCCGCCCAGAAGATCAGCTTCGAATAAAGCTGCCAGCGCGTCGCCCCGAAAGAACTGCCCATTTCCAGAAGCGAGGCATTGACGTGGCGCACGCCGGCGAAGGTGTCGAGGGTGATAATCCAGACGGCGAACAGGAAGACCGTGACGACGATGGTCGTCTCGCCGAGGCCGAACAGCAGCATCAGCACGGGCACCAGGGCCGACAAGGGCGCGCTGGCGAAGATGTTCACCCACATACCGAGCAGCCGGTTGGCGGTCTCGACACGGCCCATCAGGAAACCCAGTCCGATGCCGGCGACGACGGCAAACCCCATGCCGTAGGAGAAAGACTTCAGGGTCAGCCAGGCAGCGGCGTGAAAGTTGGAACGTTGAACCAGTTCGAAGAGGGATATCAATACGCTCGACAGGGGCGGAATGATAAAGATCGTTCCGCTCTGTCCAACGATTTCCCACAGCAGGCCCCATATCAGCAGTGCGGCGGCAAATGGGATCTTTCGGCCGAACAGGATCATCGTCCACCCCTAATCCAGATACTGCCGGACCATCTGCCAGATTTCCTCAACGGTATCGAGGTAGGCGGCGTCGCGCCGGATCTGGTCGGAGGTGCGGCTGCGGTCGATGGCCGGGCGGAATATCTTGGAAACGCGTCCCGGACGCGGCGAAAGCAAAACGATTCGGTCGGAGACGTAGACCGCCTCCTCGATGGAGTGGGTGACGAATATTACCGTTTTATTCTCAACCGACAGCAGTTGCAGCAGGTCCTCTTGGAACTGCCGGCGGGTCTGCTCGTCGACGGCGGAAAATGGTTCGTCCATCAGTAGCACCTTGGCATTGACCGCCAGCGCCCGGGCGAGGCCCACACGCTGCTTCATGCCACCGGATAGCTCATGCGGGAAGCGTTCCTCGAAACCGGTGAGGCCTACCTTGTCGATATAGCGCCGCGCCGTCTCCTCCCGCTCCGCCCTGGCTACGCCGCGCAATTCCAGGCCGAAGCCCACGTTCCTGATTACGCTCGCCCAGGGCATGAGCGCAAAATCCTGGAACACCAGGGCGCGCTCCGGCCCCGTCCCGGTGATCGGGGCGCCGGACACCCACACCTCGCCTTCGCTCGGTGCGAGCAGGCCGGCGATGATCTTGAGAAGGGTTGTCTTGCCGCAACCCGAAGGCCCGAGCAACGTGGTCATCTGCCCTTCGGGAAAGCCCAGGTCGACCCCTTTCAGGGCCTGGATATCGCCCTCGTAGATCTTCGAGACCCCGCGGGTCTCGACGATGTCGGACGGCTGTTCGGCGGACGGCATGACGACCTGCTTGAAGTTGTGACTAGGGCTTGCTGGTTTTCTTTTCCGGCCGGAAATAGCGAGTCTCGGCCTTCTCCAGGAGACCGACAGTGACCGCGGCAACGACAATGATGGAGAACACAGCGGCGTACATATCCGCGTATTCCGCTACCGAGCGGTGGTAAGTGATCAGATCGCCAATGCCGGTCGGTGTGATGAGAAGCTCGGCCAGGATGACGCCGATGAAGCCGGCGGCCACGCCCAGGCGCAGGCCTGCGAAGATGATGGGGCTGGCGTCGGGAATGATGATCTTCCAGACCAGCTGCGGGCCGGTGCCCTGGAACGACTGGCACATCTGAATCAGCGACGGGTTGGTGTTGCGCACCGCCTTGAAGCTGTTGAGCACGATGACCGGCGCGGCCAGGATGATCACTGCGACCACCTTCGCCGTGGTGCCGATGCCATACACGAAAGTGATGAGCGGGATGAGCGCCGCCATCGGCGCCGCCTGCATAACCACGAAGACCGGCTCCCAGACCCATTGGAAGGTTCTGGATAGCCCCATGACAACGCCCATCGCCACGCCCACCAGCGCCGACAGGCCAATACCGATGACGAGCGGCTCAATGGTCTGGTAGTACGCCCGGCCCATCCGCCCGTCCGCGATCATCTCGGTGAGTGACGTCATGGTTTCCAGAAAGCCCGGAAAGGCCGGACTGATGGGCACCCGCCCCGCGATCTCCCAGGCGGCGAACAGGGCGGCCATGGAGATGAGTCGGAACAGCGCCGTCGCCGCGCCCGATAATGAGGAACTGTTTCTGGAACCTGCGGCCTGCTCGCTCATCAGGGCAAACGACTCTGGTTGCCGCTTCGACTCACGCGATTCGAAGGGATCGCACGCTTGGGCCGGTTTGCAGCCACGGCCATCGATGAATGGAAAGGACGGCCCGGCCAGGGATCGCTGGGCCACCCGTTTCCATGGCCTTACATGTGACCAAGCTTGTCGAGCGCTCGGTTGAGCGGATCGAGGTACCAGTAGTCCTCGACCTTGAGGTCGGCCGCTTTACCTTCGAGCGAGCCGGAGCCGGTGAAGAACTCGAAATCCTGCTTCACCGAATCGATGCCGCCGCCGTTGTCCGAATACATTCCAGCCTCCACGCCTTCGGTGAAGGCGGGGTCGATGTCGTCCACGTCCTCCTGGGGCAAATCGGGCAGCAGATTGTACTGCTCACGCATCGCGACGATGACACTCGGGTCGGCGTTCACCTCGCGCCATACCTTGATCATCTCCTCCATCAGGATGTCGACCGCCTCCTGCTGCTCCTGCAGCCAATTGATGTTGGCGTACAGCGCTTCGTCGGAAGCTTCCATCTCGGGCAAGGGAAGGATGGCGAACTTGCCTTCGCCCTTCTCCATCAACAAGCGCTTGCGCTCCGCATCGACCACGGTCACGTCGATGGTCCCCTGAAGCATGGCGCCGGCGCGCACCGAGGAGCCGGGCACGTAACTGACGCTCTCGTAGGTGATGCCGTGAACAGAGGCCATCCACGCCATGATAGCTTCGGTGCCCGAACCGCGGGAATGGACCGTGATCGGCTCGCCGTCCAAGTCCTTCCAGTCCTTGTACTTCTCGGTATTGACGATCGGGAAGAAGCGCATCTGCGCCAATTGATAGAACATGCGGATCGGCGCCTTAACCTTCTGGATCAGGGCATAGGGCGTGCCTACCCCGATGTCCGCCTGGCCACTGACGACCGCCTGCGCGGCGATATCCTCGGAGTTCAGGTAGCTCACCTTGACATCGACACCGCGCTCACCGGCGCGCGCTACGGCGGCCAGGAAGTTCAGCATCTCCGGATCGGGAGTATCTCCAAACACCACGTGCATCGAGCCCTTGCTTTGCGCCCCCACGGGTTCGGACGCGAGACCCAGCGCGACCACTGCCATGGCAATCACGCTGATTAGCCTGAGATTCGGGAAACCAGCCATTTGTCCCTCCCTCTTCATCTTGTGCCGGTACTTAAAGTGCAGCGGTTCATTGCAACCGGCCTCTCCAGCATTTGCTGCGGTATCGCCGGCATCTTGAACCAATCTTCGAATGGTGAAATTCTTTGCCGGGGAGAGTCAAGCTTTACATGGAAAAACAAATGGTTTAGTGCTGAATAATCACAACCAATGTGGGTATTGGTTCATGCAGAGAGAGAATGCCCTCGCCCCGCTCGACCGCTTGAAGGCCTTCATCGCTGAGGGAGACTATCAGCTCAACAGCCGCCTGCCTCCGGAACGCGAGTTGTGCCGGCTGCTGGGTTTCACTCGGACCGCATTACGAAAGTCCCTGGCCACACTTGAGTCCGAGGGTCAGCTCTGGCGCCACGTTGGCAAGGGCACGTTCATCGGCAGTCGGCCGGTGGCGGATTCGACCGACATACGCATGATCACCAGCCAGACCAACCCGGTCGAAGTTATGCGGACGCGCCAACTGCTCGAACCGGAAATCGCCCGTCTCGCGGCCCTCAACGCGACAGCGCAGAACATCGATGAGATGCGTCTCTGCATGGCCAAGAGCCGGGTAGCCGAGACTTGGCGGAATTACGAGAGCTGGGACAACCGCCTGCACCGGGTGATCGCCAAGGCGACTCAAATCAAGCTTCTGCTCGCTCTCTTCGATACCCTCAATTCTGTGCGTCGCGTCGTCGTCTGGGGCCGGCTGAGGCACAACAAGTCCAAACCGGATTCCGGCCATCACAGCTTCGTCGAGCACGAAGCGATCGTCGAGGCCATTGCGGAACGCGACATGGCACGGGCGGCCGACAGTATGCGCCGCCATCTGGAATCGGTTCGCAAGAGCCTAGTAGAAGGCTACACCAACAACGGCTGAGCGCTCGCAAGCTTTGCGCAAGCGAGAAGGAATATGAAGACCCGAATGCCTAGATGGGTCACAAGACGACTCTTTCCGAACTCATCAAATGCGTCCTGTGTGGATGGCTCCCGCGTTGCAAGGAGTGATTTGAAGTATTGGCGTGGTGGCGGGTGCCAGTCTTGTGTCCGGCCTGTTGATGCGGTGATTGTGACCGCTGCGACGGCGACCAGCTTGGCCGGCTTTCTCCGCAAGAGCTTGGCGGCCCAGGGTTGGCCTCCGGGTGACGGCGAAGCCATCGAAGCCGTGATGTCATCCCATTCACCAGCAGACGACGCAGATACTGATCGCCCATCTTGGAGATGCGCTGTGGGTCCCGAAAATTCATGCGGCTTTCCGGAGGTAGGCGTGATGCAGGCCATGGACTGCCGGAAACTCGATGATCTCGCCCAGTTCGGGTGAGTGGACAGATCGGCCATCGGGTGAATCCATCTCCAAGGATCGGTGCGGGTGCCATTGGTGATCATAGGCGAAATAGCTACGGAGAAGCTATTTGAGGTGGCGCTCGTGGAGGACGATGAGGTGATCCAAACATTCCCTGCGGCCAGCGCTTCGCGCGCTGCTGCGCAGCCAATGACGCGCTCGACATAGGGGTTCTGCCAAGGGCTCCGCGGTGCGATGGGACATTCTTTCATTCCTAGACTGCAAACCCGTTTTCGAAAGTGTTTTCCGTAGATGGCATCGCGATCACGCAGCAGGTACTTTGGCGGAGATTTCCATGGAAAGGCTTCAACGAGTTGCCGCGCGGTCCATTCGGCCGTCGGACGCACCGTCACATTAAAGTGGACGATCTTCCGTCGATCATGGCTCAGGACGATGAGCACGAACAGGACGCGCAATCGAACCGTGGGGACAGTGAAGAAGTCGATCGCCACGGTATCTCGCATGTGCTGTTTCAGGAATGTGCGCCAAGTTGGCGCGGGCGGTTTTCGCAACTTTGGCCGATACTTCTCCACCGTCGACTTGGCGACATCAATCCCGAGCATTCGAAGCTCACCGACGATACGAGGCGAGCCCCAGGTCGGATTGGCTTTCCACATGCGCCGAATGAGGCGTCGCAATTCCAGTTAGATAGCTGGGCGCCCACGGCAATCCCGGCGACTCAGCCCTCGCCAGTAATCGCGGAAGCGTTTTCGCTGCCACAGGATGACCGTCCGTGGCTGAACAAAAAACAAAACCCCGCGCCAGCCGCGCCACAGGCGCGCAAGGATAGACCAGAGAATTCGATCAGTCGACGCAATAGCCGGGCGCCGTTGCGCCCGCTGGTACAGAGAAAGCTGATGACGGAGCGCGGCGATCTCAAGCTGTAGGGAAAGTCGGGAGCGGAACGCGCCCATCAGGAAATTGATCACGAAAAAAGGTACACGGTTCATAGGGCAAGAGCATGGCTCTGTATCCAAAATTCTTCAATATAATCAAACGACAGGACAATTCGGGACTCACAGGAGGCTATAACGCCCAACGGCTGTTATCGGCGCTGCGACGGAGCCCAGCGATAGCGTTGTCACATGAACCAACTCAGGTCATAGTTCGCATGGGCTGGAACCTGTAAATTCCGTGCCCGAATGAGGTTTTGGGGGAGTACGGTTTGAGACCGACACAGATTTTGGAGGTGGGTAATGGCGATCCTGTTAGATCACGTCATTGTTCCCTCGCGCAGTCCCGTTGCCTCGGCGCGGGTACTCGCCGAAATTCTAGGTATAGCGTGGGAGGCGAAGGACGGCCACTTTACCCCCGTCTATGTCAACGAAACACTGACGCTCGATTTTGACGAGGCCGAGCGGTTCGAGAGCCATCACTACTGTTTCCATGTAAACGACAAGGAGTTCGACGGTATTTTCGAGCGCATTCGCAGTGCTGGCATCAAGTATCGCAGCACACCGAACGGCGCCGACGACCTTCATCTCAACACACGGATGGGGGGGCGAAATTTTTACCGGAACGACGACGCTGGGCATGTTTGGGAGGTGCTGACGGTCAGCTACGCCCGCCGAGGCGCATGAGGCGTCTTCGGCGAGAACGAACGGACGAATGGCCGATCAGAGCCGCCGAGCGCCGGGCCGCCTCCCCTTGTCGCGCGCGTCGATTTGCTAGCGTGTGCCTGGGCAGAAAACCTTGAGACGAATCCAATTGACGATGCAGCGCATCCTTCATGTCGCGACGAAGCCCAGCTCGACGCCCGGCTCTGCACTCTAAGGCGCTGGAGGCCCCATCGAGGACCCCCAGTTCGAGATCGTCTCGCTTTACGGATCGCGTTCGATAAAGCGCTGCATGGAATATAGTAGTCTTCCCAGACGACGGCAGCGCGCCTGAAACATCCGAGGAGGCGCCTTTATGTGCGAACTTTTTGCCCTCTCGAGCCGCCTGCCGGCCACGGTATCGTTATCCCTCAAGACCTTGGCCGAGCACGGCGGCGGCAGCGCGCCTCACGCCGATGGTTGGGGCATCGCCTATTACCGCGAGGACGACGCACGCCTGATCAAGGACACCAGCGCCGCTCACGACAGCGACTGGGTTCGCTTCGTCCAGTCGCGCGGTCTGTCCAGCACCACCATCATCTCGCATATCCGCAAGGCTACCCGGGGCGGCGTCCGGCTCCAAAACACGCATCCCTTCGCGCGTGAGCTGGGCGGCCAGATGCACGTCCTGGCGCACAACGGGACGCTCAAGGGGGTCCACGACCACCCTGACTTCGCCTTGGGTCACTTCCGTCCGATCGGCGACACCGATTCCGAACACGCCTTTTGTAACCTGCTGGCGCGCATGGCGGAGCTGTGGCTGTCGGATGGCGGCGCGCCACCGTTGGACCAACGCCTGGCAGTCTTTGCCGCGTTTGCCGAGCAAGCCCGTACCCTGGGCTCGGCCAATTTCCTGTACGCCGACGGTGACTACCTCTTCGTCCAGGCCAACC
>PVMK01152205.1_pt1 | contig 15496 bp, 10 predicted proteins | sample 1853481 | NCBI WGS metagenome assembly PVMK01 (sample SAMN08533507, study PRJNA380276) | Marine sediment metagenome, whole genome shotgun sequencing project.
TTCACAGCCCGAGCGGTTTGTCCTTCGGGGTTCCTGCTTCCGGATAAAATCAGAATGTTCATGCGTCAGCTCCTTTCCTATTAGATCCACAGTTGTTTTATTGGATTGTTAAAATAATGAATTCTTACGAGAAGTATGCCCGCTCTCTTAAAAATAGTCAATTTTATCTTGCCAGAAGACTTACATTTCAGCAACCTAAAAACTGTGATATCTTCAATTCGGGTAGATTGAGTGAATCTGAGATAGTTGATTCCATATATGACCTCAATTTTGCACGGCCAAATTAAAATGGATTATCAGGTAGTTTGGAGAGCCGCTATTTTACTGGGTTCCCGGAGGGCTGTTAGGAGCCTTGCTTATAAGGGTTTTCCAGGTGATGTGAAGGTGTCTTTTCTACCCATCTAGTCAAAACTCAATTTTATTTATACCCGCACAAAACTGAGAATAACAGGCGTCAGAAGGGCCCCCTTTTCTGGTTTACTGCTGCACGCATGCTCACCGATTAACAAAAAGCTTACCTGCATCATAAGGCAAAGGATCCTCCTATCTGGTGCTCCCGGGTGATAATCGACTCGATACAGTAGTCGTGATTCTATTGAAAGTCATCTGGCAACCGCATTACAGATAGGGCAACTCTGCATACTGAAAGGTTTTTCAAGGTGGCTTTCCTGTAAGAGATTATCATCCATGAATATGTCTTTTGTCAGCCCATCATGGATAACAATGGTCCTTTCACAGAGGTCCCTGTTCTGACTTCTGCGGGGGAAGGTATTCTGTAGAAAATTATTCAAAATGACTCAGCGGTCCCCTGATATGACTTACCCAAATATCGACAAAGCTTTCATATTCCGCGGTTCCTTTGAGAATGGGAACACATTGAATACCCTCTTTGGTTAGAATTGATTTCCAAGAATCATCCTCATCCCCGGCCATGTCGTTTTTAGCGTGATCACCAGCCACAGACATAAAGGGCATTAAATAGGCCTTCTTGATATTCTTTTGCAACAGCCATTCTTTTATCAGATCTACTTCCGGGTAGCCTTCGACTGTTCCCACAAAAATGTTGGCGTCTTTCAGCTGTAGCTGAAACATCAAGGCCGCATAGAAGGCATTGGACGGATGATGGGTACCGTGGCCCATCAGCACCACGGCGTCGCTTTTTTTACGGTTCTTGGGGATAATTTCCAAAATGGCATCCACAGCGCTTTGCATGTCGTCCTGTGTGGCCAGTAAGGGATATCCCAATATAATTCGCTTAAAACCGCCCATAACCTTAAAAGCGGCAACAATTCGGCGCAAATCGTGATATTCTGAGCCGCCGATGGTATGCAGGGATTGTACAACCACATGGGTAAATCCTTCATCTTGCATTTTGGCGAGGGCTACTTCAGGTGAATCCAAATGCTTTCCTTGTTTGGCCAATTTTTTTTCGGATAATATGGGAGGTATAGGCCCAACGCACCGATGTCGCGGGATAAGCGGCCTTAACTTTTCTGTCTATGTTTTCAAAGGAAACCTGGGCGCTGGGTTCGCTGGATCCGAAAGCTGCCAGCAAAATACCCACCTTTTTGGGCGCTTTGTGTCCATGACCGCCAGCCCAAGCAGATAAGCAAATGCTGATCGTTGCAAAAATAGCCAAGAATAAGATCAGGTAATTTTTTTTCATCTCTTAAATCTCCTTAAACGTTGGTATCAAAAATGGATTTCAATAGGTGCCTCCTGTTTCAGGGATAGACAAACTCCACTGCGTAGATGGTGTTTTCCAATGGAATCCACACCTTCAGATCAAATGAGGAAAGGCTCTTGAGCCAGTCTTCCTGTAAGGAATAATGATTCACTGGCGGTTGGCGCGAACCCACAACTCGATAGGAAGAAACATACCAAAGGGGAGATTGGGGGTACCAGAAACTGACTCACGGACTGTGCCATCAGGACCGGTGAGGGAGGCCTTTATTTTATCTTCCCGCAACAATTTCACAGGATTTTGATCCTTGCCCAGAAAAGCTATACGAACTATCTCTTTTTGTGGATCATACCCCATGTTTACATAGTAGCGCCCTTTTCCTTCCCCAAGAAGGCGGGGTTGGCCATATGAATGTTTATGGGTGGGCGTTTTCGCCGGGATTTCCACTATCCTGGTTGGCACACAACTCCAGAAGAGCAGTGCCGATCCAATAAATATCGTCATACAGAATCTTCTTACCAATAACATAGCCGCCCCCTTTCTCATAAGGCCTGTCAGGAAATTCAGCCCCCGATCTCAAAAGGACTTAACCTGACTCCATCTATCTTCAAAACCCCGAAACTGATCAAAATTCTACCGCTATCTGACCAAAGACCATATCTCGGGTATCTCTGCCTTCCCTATCGAGGGCATGAAATTCATCATGGAAATACCCCAGTGACCCTATGATCCCCGCTAAAATGGTCTGGTTAAGGCCTATGCCATAACGCAATCGCGGATATCCAAGACTTTCTGTCTCGCTGGACCCAGCGAATTTCAATACGATCTCCAGATTCCTCCCCCAATCATAGTTGTACCCGGCCTCAATGTTCCAAACCATGGGCTTTGCCCCCTTTCCGGTCCCCGTGGCAATTTCATCGGGGGCAAAATTCCTCAAGGCAGTCATGTATTCAAAATCCAAAAAAAAGTTAGAATAGCTCAAGCTGACATAAGCGTCAAATCCTCCCACATAATTCTGAATACTATACACATCTAAACTATTTAAATATTCTGTTAACCCAATTGAATCCGCAATGTTGGAGATGTAGGAGGCACCAATTCTTGCTGTAAAACCTTTGTCAGTCCTGAAAACGTAATTTGCATCAAATCCAAAGGTCTTTATTCTGTTCTCTTCTCCGGTCTTGTTCATGTCACCCTTAGAAACGTAGCCGGAAACCAACAAGTCCCAATTATTAAATGTCAGGAGCACGGCCTTTTCCCTGGTTTCTCCCAGGATCAGGGTCATGGGTTGATCCACAAGCGGGCTGTCCGGAAAATGGGTCAAAAGCGCACCAAAGGGTACGTAAAGGGCACCAACTGTAAGAGATAGAGGGAACTTTTGTGGATTTCCAATGGTTATCACACCCACATCCAGTCTCAGGCCTGATTCCTCAATGGCGGAGGCGAATGTGGGATCCTCATATTTCAAGATCATTGCTGCGTTGAACCACTCATTCACCTCTGCCTGTACGGCCAATTCCACGGTGGTGAGATTGAGATCGCTTTCTGATTTGCCCTCTCCCTTCTTCATGTTGGTATTTGCAAAGACCCCACCAAACTCCAACAGGCCGCTCAGCCGGATGTGCTCCTGGAGAAATTCCAGAGGTCCCCCCTCAGTCTTCATTTTTTCAATGATACCAGACATCTCCTCACGTTTTACGGTTTCGTTTTTGATTTTTTCGATCTTCTGATCTCTTTTGGAAAGTTCTTTTTCCAGTTCGGTTATTCGGTTTTTCAAGGTCTTTAGTTCTTTCATTATTTCTTTATTTGACATGTCCTTGCATATGACGATGCTTGGGAACAAAAAACATGCCGTGAGCAATGCGAAAACAAAAACCATCAGACATCTCACCATCCTTGTTCTCCTCCTTTCATTGTCAATTGGAGGCCCCGCCTGTTGTGGTGAGTGACAAAAAAAAGCCCTTCAGACGATTGTCTGAAGGGCTGCACCCAGTTTTCTTAGCCACTTCAATTCAAATTACGCAATCCGATTACCTCGCGGAAACGCGCAATATTTCTTAAGGCAGGTCTTCTGACTCCCGGATCATACTACTTTCCGCGCCTTCCCACTTGGCTACAACCAAACAGTGGCATATCGCAGATTCGTTCCCGGTCACAGCGGCGGGACCGCTCCCGATTTTCACGGGATTCCCTATTAAGCCCCTATTGGGCACCTTGGTTAAAATAATTACAAAACATATTGGCTGCTGTCAACAAAAAAAATAACAAAAATTTGCAATTGAAAGCCCTTGTTCTTAAAAACTAAAGCGAATATCATATATTGTGGTACGTAAAAATCGGCATGCTGCAGGGGCATTGGACAGGATTTACAGGATGAACAGGATTTTTTTTGTTTTTTTTCCGAAAGAATGGGAAAAAGACAATCCGCCTATCGGCGAAAAGGTACTTCCCTGACACTATTTGCTTTTCCTGGTTGGTTTGGTGTTCTCTGATTTCTGGCTGGCTGCATAATGCAACAAAAGACGTTGTCAACTTATAATATTTTGGTCTACGTAAGCCACTTGATGCTGATTATACCTTGTTTTTCAAGTCTTTTTTCTTTCAAATAGGCTTTCAATATTCCAGTACCCTTTAGCATCCCTCGGGCCGCCACAATCGGGTTTTCGGATTCAGGGTATCATCAAAATGCCTTGATCCTTTTCAATCCAGCGAATCGCTGTGGCCGAGCGTATCCCATATTTTACCCGCAGCCTTTTGGGAATTACAACCTGCCCTTTTGATGTGACCTTGGATGATATGGCTTCCATTTATCTTACCTCAATGATTAGAATTAATAGTGAGGTTAGGCTACACAAAAAGTAGGAAATTGCCAACCATATTATCTTACTTGGAACCTTGAGCTTCGGACCTGAAGGGCTTGCCATCGCCCAAAAGACCCTGGATAGTTTCGTTAAACGTACGACCCGATTTAGAAGATACGTTTATGCCACCATGTATTCTTGCAGGGCTTTTCTGTCGAGGCTTATTCCCAGGCCAGGTTTTGTTGGAATAATTATCTTGGTCCCTTCCATTTCAAATTCTTCTTCAACCAGTTCTTCTCGAAGCGGGTTGGGGGATCTGTCAAACTCGATGAGAGACTCTTCCGGATTCAGTGACGTGGGGTAGTGGGGCATGGCAGCCTGAAGTTGAAGATTTGCCGCAAGACCCACAGCAGACCCCCAAACATGGGGTATGCATCGGATGTTCCATGTCGATGCAAGGGCAATGATTTTCATCATTTCAGAGTATCCACCGGCTCCACAGGTATCCGGTTGTATAATGTCAACAGCCCTTTGAGAAATAAGATCGCGGAAACCATATCGGGTGAACTCGCTTTCTCCGGCTGCAAGCATAATGTTGACGTTACGTTTAAATTCGAGATGTCCCTGGATATCTTCAGGAGGAATAGGTTCTTCAAACCAATAGATGTCGCACTCTTCAATTCGTTTTGCCAGCCAGATCGCTTCCGAAGCGTTATACGCACAATTGGCATCAAGCATTAATCTGACGTCCGGTCCGATGGCCTTCCTGATCGATCGTACCTTTTCGAGATCATCCTGTAGCCCAAACCCGATCTTAAGTTTCATGGCCCTGTAACCATCATTCAGATAGCCGATGGCCTCGTCAACCAACGCTTGTGTCTGATCAGGCACATCTCTCCTGTAAAGCCCGGTTGGGTAGGTCTCAACCTTGTCACGGTATATTCCACCCAGTAGATTGGCCGTCTGGGTATTGAAGAACTTCCCTTTGATGTCCCACAGAGCGATATCGATGGCGCTCAGCGCTTGAATCGCAATGCCTTTCTGCCCTTCCATCCTGGTAATCGTATAGAGTTTATCCCACAACCTGTTGGTATCAATCGGGTTCTCCTCTAATAGAAGTGGTTTATAGGTGTAATCAATCACTGCCTTTATGGCCATTGGTGAAAATCCAAAGGCTTCTCCAAGACCGATGATCCCGTTGTCCGTATAAACCTCCGCTATTGTGGTAACCCGCCTGTTAACGTGATTTTGAGCCCATGTGAACGACTGTTCATCCGTCAATTCACATTCCAAGACATAGGATTTCCATCCTGGTAACCGTATAGAGTTTATCCCACAACCTGTTGGTATCAATCGGGTTCTCCTCTAATAGAAGTGGTTTATAGGTGTAATCAATCACTGCCTTTATGGCCATTGGTGAAAATCCAAAGGCTTCTCCAAGACCGATGATCCCGTTGTCCGTATAAACCTCCGCTATTGTGGTAACCCGCCTGTTAACGTGATTTTGAGCCCACGTGAACGACTGTTCATCCGTCAATTCACATTCCAAGACATAGGATTTAACGTCTACGATTTTCATATCCGCCTTCCTTTCGCTTTTTAAGGGTTGTGTACAAACGTTTATAAATGCCTCAATGGTGCCATTCCGACCTTATTCATGACATAACACAGCCTTCGCCAGCCCTCAAAGTGATGATATCACAGATTTACCTCGGTTTGTAAATGGTCGTGATAAATTGAGCCAAGAAAGAGCACATTTTCGGACATCCAGTAGGTTAAGACTGCAAAATGTACTCTTCTTTTTTTCTATATTAACGCAAAATTCCAGTAGTATATAGTATTCAACTGACGCAAAGCCCAAGAAACCCCCAATTCCTACAATTTTTCCTTAGCGGCAACCTGAATCTTTTCCAAAGTATATGGATTCTTAGTATATCTCCCACCTCCCGCATCCGAAAAGTGGCTATATGTGGACCCCAATATCCAAAGGCCTAGACCGTCTGATTTTTGAAGAAAGAGTTGGGTTCAAAGGATAGTTCACCCAGATTTCCTCGGTTTTTCGCTCTCTCGACAAGGTCAAGCCACCGATCCACTGTCATGGCATCCGCGCCCTTCCCAACCCCTGTCCTCATTTTGAGCTAGCCAGTTGCCTCCACACAACATCATGAGGTTGAGTTTGGCTTGACTCACGAGGCCGAATTACCTACAGTGTGGCCTAAAGAAAGGGCCTTCTTATCACCTAGTCCATCGAAGGCTCGGGCGCTCTTGACAGACTCAGGAACCACTGGTTTAATGAAGATGTGTGGGAAAAGGAACTTCTATAGGTATGTCTGTGCCGGGTCCAATGTCTTGAGAAAAGGGTTCCATCAAAAGGATCTGGCCGCGAAGTGATGTTTAAGGCGTATGGACAGGTTATTGAACTATTAAACCCTTAACCCAATCACGGAGGTGAAATGTGAAAACACAAAAAGTTTTTCAACTGAGGATCTGTTTGATTTCCGCTGTCTTGCTTATCTCTGTCTGCATCGGTTCTGCAGCGTTTTCCAAGGGTATGTCCACGGTTGAACCAGAGGAAGTTGGTTTCTTCTCCGACCGTCTGGACAGAATTGAAACCGTGTTAAAGACCGACATTGAAAAGGGTAAGATCCCCGGCGCGGTGGTCTTGGTTGCTCGAGAGGGAAAAATCGCCTACTTTAAGAGTTTTGGTATGCGGAACAAGGAAAAGAAGTTGCCCATGAAAAAGAACTCCATATTCCGCGTCTACTCCATGACCAAGCCCATTATCGGGGTGGCGGCCATGATATTGTTGGAAGAGGGGAAGCTGGTGCTCTCAGACCCGGTCTCCAAATATATCCCGTCTTTCAAAGATATTAAAGTCGCAGGGGAGATCAAGAAAAAGGAGACTATTACAAAAGATAAGGCGGGCAAAGAGGTCAAAAAGATGGTGGATGTGGTGGCAAACACCGTGAAACCCAGCAATGTTATGACGATCCAGGATCTTCTTGTTCACACCTCGGGGATAAGCTATTGGTTTTACCCCCCAAAAGCCATCCAGGCTTTGTACCTCAAGGCCGGATTGCATAAAACGGCCTATATGACAATTGCGGAGATGTGTGAAAAATTGGCCAAGATACCGCTGGTAGCACACCCCGGAACCAAGTACCAGTACAGCAATTCGTTTGATGTCCTTGGCAGGGTGGTGGAAGTGGTTTCGGGTATGCCCCTGGATAAGTTCCTTAAAGAACGCATTTTTAAACCCCTGAAAATGAAAAATTCCGGATTCCGTGTCAAAAAAGGGACCGACCGTCTGGTTTACCTGACCCCAAAGAACGCTCTCTATACGGATCCCACCGACCCAAAAATGACTTTTTTGGGTGGCGGCGGGGGGATGGTATCGACGGCCATGGATTATGCCCGGTTTGGCCAGATGCTTCTTAATGGGGGTCAGCTGCAAGGAAAACGTGTGTTGGGCCCAAGGACCGTTGCCTTTATGACAGCGGATCAGTTGGGACCGCTTGGGAACAGAAACGATAGAATGTATGTTCCCGGACGCGGTTATGGTCAGGGCTTTGGTTTTTATGTCCGTGTGGATAAAGGCCATGCGTACTTTACGGGGAGTGTCGGGGAATTTTACAAAGGCGGTTATGCCGGGACTGTTTTCTGGGTGGATCCCGAGGAAGACCTTGTTGCGGTGTTTATGGTAAGTGCACCGGCCCTTAGAGTTCATTACCGTTACTTGATAAAGGATCTGATATACCAGGCCATCATGGACTAGCCCGAAATCGTTTATGAATTTTTTTGGGTTTGCTGTTCAGATCTCGTTTCCGGCGACAGGGGCAACCGCTTTCCCCTGTGCTCAGCCTCCGAGGCGGAGGCCCATAGGGCTTGGACCTCTAGGGCGAAATAAACAGGGTCGGCGTTTCCTGCAGCTGTTTTAGAGTTCGGGTGTTTTCTATGACGCCGTCTATCCGGGCAGATCAGACGCTGTAAAAGGCAGGTTGGCTCCATTGACCTGCCTTTTCATTTCTTTCAAGCTCGACCCCCTGCCGCCCGAACCTCCAGAAATAAATCCGACCTTTACCATTGTCGGCACGATCAGCAGGCCTTTTGGATCACCCACATGGGCTTTGTGTCAGCCCATGTCAGGGTCTGACATGTAGTTGTTGAACGTAATTAACGTTTGATCTACCATGGCTTTTGACCACAGCAGCTTAAAGTGGTTTGAAGCCTACTTCTACAAATCGGCTTCGAGGGGCCAACAAACCCTCATCTCTTGCGCAGTCACGCGCACTCTATATAAATTGCGCTCGTGGTGCACTTTCGTGCATTAAACTTCTGTCTGACATCGGTCAAAATCAGTGAAAGCTACCATATCAATTGTTGATGACGGAGAGACTTTAATGTGAAGCAAATTGAATATGCGCCCTAGGTAGTTTACTGTATTCTATTTCCTTCTCATATTTTATTGAATACTCGCTAATATGGAATCTATCCCAAAGGAGATGGTTTTAACATTACGCAAAATAGGCATGAGACGTTGCTACGGCGATGATGTTTTCTTCAAGGTGTTTGTAGTTTTGCATATCAGCGTTTACAACGTCAATTCCGTGCTCCAAGACGTAGGCGTAGGCACGTTGGAACGGGTTTAAGGGTGCCGCCCTGAACTCTTTGTTATAGACTTCATCGAAAGCGCTCTCGTCTCCACTGCCCAATGACCACATGGGAGCCAAGTACCGGACGGTCTTCATCCCAATGAGTCCAATACCGGCATCTCGCGCCCGCCTTAGCGGCCCTTGGAGATTGACCATGATAGGGGTTCCCTGGGACAAGCTTTTTGTACTCCAATCGTACCAGCCAGCAGGCGTGATTCCTATCATAGCGAGGTCATACCAACCGGTCTCAATGGCCGCTTCAAGGACTTCTCTGGCATTCTTGTGGGTACTCAACCCAAAATAGCCGACCTTTCCAGCAGCTTTGGCCTTGAGAAAGGCGTTATACATTTCCTCGCTTCTCACAAGTGACGGATTGTCCACACCCATAAGATAGTATGCATCCACATATTCGGTCTGGAGATCTTTCAGGCTTTTTTCCATCAGTCTCGTCCAAAAAACGGCGGCGGATTTGGCCTGTTCCACGGTTATTGAAACATTGAGCGCCACATGAATGGGTGCAGGCGCCTTGGATACTACCCAGATTTTGTCACGGTGTTTCTTCAGGAATGGGGCCAGGCTGCGTTCACTTCCCTTGTAGTAGATGTCTGATCCCACATCGTAAAGGTTGATTCCTGCCTCAAATGCGCGATCAAGCAATCGGACAGCCCTCCCACCCATCAGAGCGGCCCCGCAACCGAAGACCAATCGGCTGGACATAAATCCCGTCCGTCCGAGTTTCCGATAGGTCATGGGCGGCCGTTCATTGCCGTTAATTTTCCCGTCACGCCCGGTGGCCGCTCCCGAATCAGAGCCCGCAGCTGACAATAGGGTTGGACCACTGACGGCCGCAGCAGCAACAAGCTTGATAAACGCCCGTCGGCCCATGGAATTGGCTTTGTCATTATTATTCATTGCACGAACTCCCCATTTGGGTTTCAGGCAAACCCATTATTGACTATGCGAGGCCAAAGATGCTGTATAATTTACTCCTTTACTCATTTACTCATGGGGCAGCTGGTTCCAGAGATCGATTGCCGCCCGCAGGGCCAGGGTAGGGCTATCAACTGAAGACACGCCTCCCACCAAGCGGCCTTTTTGGAAGATGACGTCGAAATCACCACCCATATCGCATATCGCCAATTCCACACCGTCTTGCCTTATACGATCAACCCTTTCGCCATATTTCCGGGCATACTCCTTATACCGGGACACAATCGCCCTGGCCGTTTCAGGGGTGTCCCGTCGGGACAAGAATGCCGTCACCGTGGCATTTTCCTTGCGATAGCGGGCCATGTAGGTTTCTTTCATAAAATCGAGCCCCATGGCGTCAACCCTAACATACCGCTCGGACTCAGGCACTCGGTCTGTTCGGGGCAAGGCCGAAAGCCCCCAAACAGAATCACCCGCATCCACCAGGAGGTCGGTTACCTGTCTAGCCAAATCCATCCCAATCTTTTTGAATTCGTCCGTGCTATCGGAAGCGATGATCCGAATGTAGTAACGGCCCTTCCAGATAAAAAAATTGGCATCAGAGCTGTATCCTTTTCGTGCTAATCGAACAGGAGTTTCTCCTGGCGATCGTTCACCGGAAAAGACACCAAAGGCATTAGTGGAGGAGCCCATGTCATAAATGGAAAGGTCGATAAATTGACCTTCATTGTCATTGTGAATGAAACTGGCGAATGTCATCCGAATGATGTCATAGGCTAGGAAGAATTCCGCACGGCCGTCAATTTGTTCGTAAAGGTTTCTGGGTGTAAACTGCTTGACCTTGTCGAATACCTCCCACCCCTTTGGTGCAAGAGAGGCAATCTTTTTGGGCAGGTTTTGGGGTGGCGGACCTTGACCCGGTTCCTGTGAAGGCTTTTCAGCGTATTCTGTTGGTGTCTGGGCAGGGCAGCTTAAAGGCTCCTTGAGGAGAATCGCCAACCCGGTTACGAGCACCAAGAGAGGCAGCCACTGGGCCATAACCCGTTTCAAGATCCTGGCTGATTCCATGAGCATTCCTTTGGGCGAAAAATATCTGAAAAACCTTTTGAAGAACACCCTGCAAAGATATCAGAGTGAAACAGTTTTGGATATCAAAAGGTAAAGCCAACCACAAAAAAAAGGAGCAAAATACGGATCAACAAAAAAAGCTTGAATAAATAAGATCTTGAATATCATACAAAAGCGTTTCCGTATGAAAAATCACTCAGAGATGTTTATTGAACCACTCGATTGCCATATCCATGGATGGCTTACGGTCTCGGCCATAGATCTCAAAGTGGGTTCCGGGAAAAACCTCGTATTTGGCCGGGACGTTGTCCTTCACAAGGTTGTAGACCCGTTCGTCGTGGAGCCTGTTGTCCATCAGCATCAGGAGCCAGGCATACACATTTTGAGGTGTTTTTTCATGGGGTAACCTCCTGGATAGAGGTTGAAGGTTTGTAGAGAATACCTACAAGTTATGAAATAAAACGTGGGGAAGTCAACAAAAAAATCAGTTATTGACGATTCCTTTACAATGAAGTTTTTCGAATTTAAGAATAAAACAATATGCTCAGGATTTCCTTGGTATTGAGCAGCACCTCGGGAAAAGGTTACGTACGTTACACTTCTGTCTCATATCGGTCAAAATTATGCAAGGATGCCAACCCTAAGGTTCACTTTTTGTCGGGAAGGAGTTTAGACCATGTCTGACAATTTCATTTTATCTCGACGTGGGTATAACCATGACATAACACAACTCTCGATTCGACCTTCCAAATCATGATATCACAGGTTAAAAGGATTGGTCTTTTCCGGCCCCTTGATATGGTTTTGGAATTGGCGGATGAAGAAGAAACAAGAGGCGAAACTCAAAAAAGAGCAAATTTTCGGACACCCAGCAGGTTAAGACTGCGAAATGTATTCTTCTGTTTTTCTGAAAATTTTCAAAAGCCACAATATATAGGAAAGTCAGCATTGAGGAGATGGTCAAAAACTGCCTATCTTTCCAATTCCTCTTTAACGACAACTCCGATCATTTCTAAGATATATGGTTTCTTAGTGTACCTGCCAAGCCTCCGCATCCGAAAAGTGGCTATGTGTGGACCAGCAGTAACGGAGGTCTACAGCGGGTGATTTTTGAAGAAATAGATGAGTTCAGAGGATAGCTCTGCCCAAATTTCCACGATTTTCCCTCCTTCTGGCAAGATCAAGCGTCTGGGTCACCGTCTTGGCATCTGTGCCCTTTCTGGCCTCAGTCCTCAATTTCAGCCACCATCGGCGGTGCTATACCTGCCTTGATGTCGGTATTGCACGAATCAAGCAGAACGGTGGCCCGTTGAGGAGTAAGCTTTACGGCAGCTATCATAGAAATGTGCTACATATATATTTAATTTCAACCTGAGCTGGAATTCTAATAAATTTAATGCTAAAAGATCGTGGGGCAAATCCTTTATGCTGATATAAAGCAACCCTCCAAATAATTCATGAGGATGTATTGGAAACGATTGGCTGAGGGACTATATTAGGTATGAATAACTTTTTTAATTTTTTATCTGTTTGCATAAAAAGGAGAAATTAAAATGAAATCTCAAAAGTACAATTTGTTAATGTTTATAGCTGTCCTGGCTGTGATGTTTTCCTCGGGGAGTGTGGTGCATGCCGTCGATGTCCAGCCTAATGATGCTACGGAAGCCACAAAAGCAACTAATGCAAGAATATTGCGAGAGCTTCCTTTCAGCAACACCCAGGATTTCAAAGATGCCAAACGCGGATTTATAGCTCCGTTGCCGGATGGTGGTGTTATCAAAAATGCAAAAGGTCAACCTGTCTGGGATTTAACTGAATTTTCCTTTATTAAAGAGGGAGAGAAGGCCCCTGATACTGTGAACCCAAGTTTGTGGCGTCAATCCCAGCTTATTATGATGGATGGCCTCTTTAAGGTGACTGACCATATCTACCAGGTTCGTAATGCGGATCTGTCTAATATGACAATTATCGAAGGTAAAAAAGGGATCACTATCGCTGATCCTCTGGTTTCTGCCGAAACTGCAAAAGCAGCCCTTGATCTCTATTATCAGCACCGCCCAAAAAAACCGGTTGTGGCTGTAATCTACTCACACAGCCATGTTGATCACTTTGGTGGGGTGCGAGGGGTTGTAGATGAAAAAGATGTAAAAGCAGGCAAAGTCAGAATATTTGCCCCAGCCGGATTCATGGAGCATGCTGTTGCTGAGAATGTTTTTGCAGGTAATGCCATGAGTCGACGTGCAAGTTATATGTATGGAAATATCCTGCCTAAATCACCAACAGGCCAGGTTGGAGCAGGCTTGGGTGTTACCACATCTTTTGGTCAGGTTACCCTGATCCCTCCGACAGATATTATTGAAAAAACAGGTCAGGAGTTTAAAATTGACGGCCTGACTTATATTTTTCTGTATGCTCCCAATACGGAAGCACCTTCTGAAATGCATTGGTTTATCCCCGAGTACAAGGCACTCACCGCTGCAGAAAACTGCAACCACACCCTGCATAATATCTATTCCCTGCGCGGAGCAAAGGTTCGTGATGCTAAGCTCTGGGCCAGAGCCCTGAACGAAACGATGGAGCTCTGGGGCGACAAAGCCGATGTCTTATATGGTATGCATCACTGGCCAACCTGGGGAAAAGAGAAAATTGTCGAGCACATGAAGAAGCAGCGTGACGTGTATAAATATATCCACGATCAAACCCTGAATCTTGCTAATCACGGCTACACCATGTTTGAAATTGCTGAGATGCTCGAACTGCCTGATAGTTTGGCCAACCATTGGGCCAGCCGGGGTTACTATGGCAGCGTAAACCACGATGTAAAGGCAGTGTATAACTTTTATCTTGGTTTCTACGATGGTAATCCGTCAACCCTGAATCAATTACCGCCAACTGAAGCCAGCAAAAAATATGTTGAATTTATGGGGGGTGCGAGTGCCGTAATCAAGAAGGCCAAGAAATCATACGCAACCGGTGATTATCGCTGGGTGGCTCAGGTTATGAATCATGTGGTTTTTGCCGACCCGGACAATGTTGAGGCAAAAAAACTGCAGGCGGATGCCCTGGAACAGCTTGGCTACATTGCGGAATCCGGACCGTGGCGTAACTTTTATCTCTCCGGAGCCAAGGAACTACGAAACGGTGTCGTTGATGCAGGGACTCCAGATACAGCAAGTCCTGATATTATTAGCAGTATGTCTTTGGATATGGTTTTTGATTATATGGGTGTGCGTCTTAACGGTAAAAAGGCAGCCGGAAAGAAGATTGCGATCAACCTGGATTTTACAGACACCAAGCAGAAATATGCAATCACTCTTGAAAATTCAGTGATAAATTACGTCAGTGGGAAACAGGCAAAGGGAGTAGATGCGACTTTCACCCTGACAAGAGAAGTCCTCAACAGTCTAATGCTTAAACAGACTACTTTGGATAAAGCCATTGACAGCGGTGATATCAAAGTTGAAGGTGATAAGCAGAAACTTGTCGACCTGCTGGCGATGTTGGACAATTTCAAATTCTGGTTCAATATTGTGACCCCATAGGTTGTTTTTCACAAATGAGCAAATTACAAAGCGTTTTCTCATGGGGCAACCTCTGATTTGAGGTTGAACGAATGGTGGGAATACTTGCCAATGATGAAATGATAAAAACGGCCTTAAGTCAATAAAAAGCAGCTTCCAGGAATTTCAGCACAGTAGATGATTCTGAACTTGAGAAAGGAAACAATATGGTCGGATTTCTTTGGTATATGGCACCGCCACGGATTGCAGGTTTCGGGCATAAGCCCTCACAGCACATCGGTCAAATCCATTCAAGTTTGCCAGATGAAGTCTTCTGTGTTGTCGAAAACTCCCTGTAAACAACAACCAGATAAGTAAGATTGCATCATGTGCTGTTAGTCCATCAAACGAGCTGTCACAAGATGTTGAGGCGTTTAATCATAACCACCAAGCCCACCGGTGCCAATGGAGCGTCTTGTTAGCTGAGCATTCCTACTCGGCTTGTTTTGAAGGCACGTAAGGATCTGGTGTACCGAGTCGGATTGGTGGCTCTGTTACCAGCGTCTTTTGAAAACCCATAACACGCGACATCACAACTGGCAGAATCCATGTGGATTCGGGTGCTATATTGAAGTCTTCTTTTGGGTCTCTTATCAGGTTGTAAATATGCGGAATATTAAGCTTTTTTGGAGCTCCAAACATACTATTTAATTCAACAAAATGCACTTTCCAGTCGCGCCACTTGTATGCGTAGAGATCATCGCCGTTATAAACGGGAAATCCTTCACGCTTGCTACGGCCATTCTTGCTAAAGAAGAGATCTGACTGATCCACGCCGTCAATAATCCTGTTACTGGGTAC
>PVMK01173258.1_pt1 | contig 15494 bp, 14 predicted proteins | sample 1853481 | NCBI WGS metagenome assembly PVMK01 (sample SAMN08533507, study PRJNA380276) | Marine sediment metagenome, whole genome shotgun sequencing project.
GTATTCCGGATTTTCAGCCGCGGTGACCCCGGCCGGCCGGGTAATCAGGCAACCGTAATAACAGGCAACCTTGAGTCCCCGGAGTGGCCGCGTGACCCGTTTGTTGATCGTGTCCAGGCCTGCGTGCTCAACGATCACGTCGAGCAGGTGGCGCACTTCCACCGACCCCTTGTAGTCATAGTCCAGGGCTTCGCTGATCTCTCCGCGCACCGCGTCGTTTTCCCGTGTGGCCAGCTCGGCTTGCTTGAAGCGTGAGAAACAGGCGCTACATGGAGACGTCAGGGTCCCAAGGCCCATTTGCTCGATTGCGGCAATGGTTCTCATGGGCATCAGCCTGGCCAGCTTCGCATCAGTGGCATGGGCAGGGCTGGAGCCGCAGCAAACCCAGTCCGCGGTTCGACCAGTTCGATGTCCAGCGCACGCGCGATACTCTTGACCGACTTGCCGTACTCGATCGACGTGGCGCTTAACGAGCAGCCGGGGAAATAACCGATGGCGTTCGGGTTTTCAGCCAGTTTACCGGAGCTGGTCCTGCCCCTGGCGAAATGCGGCAGAAACTTCATCTTGCCTTTGGCAAACATTCTCCTGCCCAGCTTCGAGTCCCGGAAGGGCTGGCGCAAGGCCATGTTGAAGGCGGTCGCCAGGCCAAGTTCCCAGACGCGGCCGAATATCCTGATACAGCGCATGAACAATTCATTGAACCTGGCGATTTCCGGTATTGCGGGCTCGATGCCGCGACTGCGGGATTCGATTCTCAGGGTGTCCATCACGCCGCTGACATCGATCTGCTGAGGGCAGCGCGTGGTGCAGGTCTGGCAGGAAGCGCACAGCCAGATCGCACGGCTTTTCAGGACCGCCGCGTCATTGAACTGCACGCTGCGAATCACCTGATGGGGCGCCAGGTCGAACTGGTCCGCCAGCGGGCAGCCGCTCGTACACTTGATGCACTGATAGCACTTGTAGGGATTTGATCCGGTGGCGCCGAACACCAGCTCCGACAGCGGCGCAGGCCCGACCCCGTCCATCGCGAGACAGGACACTAGATGACCGGGCGGGGCAGCAGGCCCGCACCCTCGGTGATGGGACGAATGGATTCCTCCCAGTGAATGCCCATGATATGGACGCCGCTCACACCCTCGATCTCGCGAATTTCCTGGATCTGCTCGATACAGATTCTGATGCCTTCCTGCTGCCAGGCTTCGCTCCGCTCGGCCTTCTTCTCCATGTCGATGCCGGCAACCACGCCTTCCATGCGTTCAATCAGTTCGTCCGGCACGCTCATGCCGGGAACGATGTCGCGAATATAGCGAACCATGGCCGTGCTTTTCATCGGGCCGACCCCGGCAATGATCTTGAGGCGCTCGGCGACACCCATGTCCACGACGCGCTTCATGTAGTCGCGGAATCGGGGCATGTCGTGGATCATCTGAGTCTGCACGAAATCGGCACCGGCCATGGCCTTCTTGGCCAGTCGGTACGGACGCCATTCGGCCGGATCGGCAAACGGGTTGGCGGCGCCGCCGATCAAGAAGTTCGGGCCGCCACCCTTGATGGTCTCGCCGCACTGGAAGACATCCCGGTCGCGCATCTCCCGCATCATTTGAATAAACTGCAGGGAATCGATGTCATGCACGTTCTTGGCGCCGGGGTGGTTGCCGCCCGATTGATGGTCGCCGGACAGGCATAACAGATTCTTGATACCCAGCGCGTAGGCTCCGAGCAGGTCAGATTGCATGGCCAGCCGGTTGCGGTCACGGCAGGTCATCTGGATGACCGGCTCGATGCCCTCCTCCAGCAGGATCAGACCTGCAGCAATGGAGCTCATGCGCACCACCGCGGTCTGGTTGTCCGTAATGTTGGCGGCGTCAACGCATCCTTCGAGCAGGCGCGCCTTACTGCGCACGACCTCGGCATCATGCCCTTTCGGTGGACCCACTTCGCCGGTGACCGCGAATTCACCGGTGGCCAGCACCCGGGCCAGGTTGCTGTCGCAATGCCCCGTAAGCGACAGGGGTTCCGTGGTTTCAGGCATGCTGAAAGCGGGATAATGCAGAGTCATGACTTCGTCCCCTTTCCGGCGCCTTTGTCTGAATCAGGGAGGCGGATGTCTTCGCGGACGATGCGGCGATGTCCGCCGTCCCGGGAGGTCGACCAGTCCTTGGCCGGCTGGATTTCCATCATTTCCTCGAACAGGCCCAGTTCCAGCTGCTTTTCGCAGATAGTGTGCCAGGCGCATTCCGTGTCCGGATCGACCTCGCACATTCCGCCTTGGGAGCCACCACAGGGACCATTGAACAGTTGTTTTGCGCAGCGGCTGACCGGGCAGATGCCGCCGGTGATGTGCAAAACGCAGTTGCCACAGCCCTGGCAGCGCTCCTCCCACACACCGTGTTCGGACGGGTATCCCATGAATTTCGTATTGAGCGCCGGTATGACCTGTTTGTCTGGAAACTGCTGCGCCAGGCTTTGCACGCCGACGCCACAACCCAGGGACAGGATGGCGTCGTAGTCTTGCAGTTCTTCCTGCAGCGGCACGATGAATTCTTCTTCGCACTGGCGCTGCACCATGGACTCATCCACGGCGATGGCGTCGCCGTCCAGTCCTGTGGACATGCGCAGCGAGGCCGCGAGGATGCCGACTTCCTGGCGACCACCGGAGAAACATACCGTGACGCAGGTACCGCATCCCACGGCCAGGACTTTCTTGCAGCCCTTGAGCATGACCTTGATTTCATCCAGTGATTTCTGTTCAGCGACAATCATGGCTTGCTTCCTTTAGAGTCCTTCGGCCCCCGGGGTTAGCGGCTTCCGCGGACAGCGGAGACGGGCCGAGCGCTTCGATGGCTTCGACAAAATTCGTGACTTCAATGACGAACTGCTCACCCATGGCCGCGGAGACATTGATCATGCGCACACGCTGGGGCTCCAGGCCGATTTCCCCGAGAAGTTTGGCGGCATGGTCAACGCGCTGTGCGGCATGCAGGTTGCCCTGGATGTAGTGGCAAGTGCCGGGCAGGCAGCCGGCCACGGCCACGCCGTCCGCACCCTTTTCCAGCGCGTGCAGAATTTCCAGCACACTGGCGCGCCCGGTGCACGGCATCTCGACGATCTTGATGGCCGGTGGATAGCTCATGCGGCCGCCACCTGCCAGGTCAGCGGCTGAGTAGGCGCATTGGCGGCAGCAAAACGCGACGACCTGCAGTTTGGATGTTTCCCTGTTCACTTAAACTCGCGCCTCTTCAATCAGGGCATCGAGCTTGGCGCCCATCTGGTTTTCCGTGTAGTGATGTAACTCAATGGCGCCCGCAGGGCAGGAAGCCATGCACAAACCACAACCCTGACACAGGGAAGATTCAATCTCGGCCGCGCCGAGAATGCCGCCGACGCCTTCTTTTTCATCGCCGATCCGCGCTGCGCCGAATGCGCAAACCCTGACGCAGGTGAGGCAGGCAACACACTTGTGCGGATCGACTTCAGCCACGAGGCCGCCGGCTGTCAGGGTTTCACGCGACAGAATTCTTGCGGCCCGCACGGCGGCGGCCCTGGCCTGGACGATGGATTCCTGCAATAACTTCGGATAGTGGGCGAGGCCCGCCATGAAGATACCGTCGGCAAGGAAATCGACCGGGCGCAACTTGATGTGCGCTTCGAGGAAGAAGCCTTCGGCATCCTGCGCTACCTTCAGCCGCCTGGCCAGGTCTTCTGCCCCGGGTGCGGGGACGATGGGTGTGCTGAGAACCACCCAATCGGGATTCAGGTTCATCTGCCCGGCCGAGTATTTCCTCCCACACGCTGACATTCAGCGCGCCGTCGGCGCCGACGGTGACTTCCGGCGCCCAATCATCTTCATAGCGCATGAACACAATACCGGCTTCGCGGGCCTGCGTGTACATGCGCTCCTTGAAACCATAGGTGCGGATGTCTTTGTAAATAATTGTAATGCGTGCTGCAGGGTTCAGCCGTTTCAGGTTCAGCGCGTTTTTCAAAGCCGAAGTACAGCAGATGCGGCCGCAGTAGCGGTCAGCCGGTCCGACACACTGGATCATCACGACGTTGTTGGGTAATTCGGTCTCGCCGTCGGTGCCCGCTGCGCCGGCAGACAGGACGCCCTCGAATTGTTGCTGGGTAGTAATCTTCGGGTCAGTGCCATAGGCGTATTCGTCACCGCGATATTCGACGCCGCCCACGCAGACCACGGTTGCGCCGTGGCAGACTTCGACGACTTCCTGGCGATCACTGTAGGCGATAGTCGATGTGAAATTACCCATGAATCCCTGGGTGCCGGCCAACTCGGCATTCAGGTGCACGGAAACGGTGGGATGCTCCGCAACCCGCTTGACCAGCTGTTCCAGGTATTCCTGTGGCGTGACAAAGTGATCCTGTCCCTGCGGCGGTATAGCGGCCTGCACGCCGAAATCATCGAGGCCGAAATGCATATGGCGCAGGGCGCCGCCCAGCTCGCTGTCGCGTTCCACAAGATCCACCGGGAAGCCCTGATCGGCCAGGGCCAGGGCCGCTTCCATGCCGGCAGCGCCACCGCCGATGACCAGCGCGCCGCGTTGGACAGAAATTTCACTATTGGCCAGCGAATGCAACATGGAAGCTCTCGCCGCCGACATGCGGACCAGGTCCTTGGCCTTGCTCGTGGCGGCGTCCCAGTCATGGGCATGCACCCAGGAGCATTGGTTGCGGATGTTGGCCATATCGAGCAGGTAAGGATTCAGGCCGGCCGAGCGCAAGCTGTTGCGGAATACAGGCTCATGGGTCAGCGGCGTACAGCTGGCGATGACCACGCGGTTGGCGCCCAGCTCTCTCACCTTCTCGGTGATTCGCGCCACGCTGTCCTGGGAACAGGCATAGAGCGTGTCTTCGGCATGAATGACGTCGGGCAAGCCTTCGCGTATTCCGCAACTTGTGGCACATCGAGGTAGCCGCCGATGTTGGAACCGCAATGGCAGACGAAGACGGCGATCTTCGGGTTTTCGGCGCGATATCCCGCTCCGGCGGAAATTCTGCTTCGCGGGTCAGGCTGCCGCGTGCGCTGCGCAGCATGGCGGCGACCTGGGCCGCGGCGCCACTGGCCTCGAGCAGGGATTCCGGAATGTCTTTCGGCTCACGGAACGGGCCGACCGCGTAAATCCCTTCGCGGCTGGTCTGCAAAGGGTTGTGTTGAACCGTATTGCAGAAGCCGTTCTCGTCGACTTCAACGCCCAGGCGATCCGCCAGTTCCCGGGTGCTCGCAGCCATCTCCATGCCGGACGACAGCACAACCATATCGAAGACCTCTTCGCGAATAGCCCCGGAGTTCTTGCCGCCGCCATTGCTTTTGCGATCCATGAAGCGGACCACCAGGTTGCCGGTTTTCGGGTCTTCAACGAGCCGGGACACGCGGCACCGCGTGTAACGAATCCCCAGTTTTTCGCGCGCATTGTTGTAGTAGGCCTCATAGCCTTTGCTGAACGAGCGCATGTCCATCATGAAGATTTCGATGTCTGTGTCCGGCCAGTGCTCCTTGGTAATGGTGGCCTGCTTGGTAGCGTACATGCAGCACACGGACGAGCAGTAGTCGTGATCGGCATCGCGCGAGCCAACACACTGCAGCCAGGCGATGCGCCGGGGCGGCTTGTTGTCTGACGGGCGGATGACCTTGCCGCGGGTCGGACCGGATGCGGAAAGCTGGCGTTCGTACTGCATGGAGGACAGTACATTCGGATAGCGGCCGAGTCCGAGTTCCTCCGCTTGCCTGGCGTCGTAGGGAATGTACCCGGGCGCCATCACCACGGCACCCACGGAGACGTCACGGGTTACCGCGACCTGTTGCATGTCGATGGCTTTGACATCGCAGACATCCACGCAGCTCAGGCATTCCGAGCAGATACCGCAGGACAGGCAGCGCGCCGCTTCGGCACGAGCCTGTTCCTCTGTATAACCGTGGTCTACCTCGGCAAAGCTGTCCGTTCTTCTGTCCGCGCTCTCCCTGGTGTGAAGCACACGCGGTGTCGGGACCAATTCCCGCTTGCGAACCCGCGCATCGAGTTGTGCCCGGGTAAAGCTCGCGACCGGTTGTTCTGGCTCGCTAACGTCCATGTCTTCGCCGCGCAGGAACCGGCCAATGGCCGTGGCAGCCCTGTGACCGCTGGCGACGGCTTCGATAACAAAGGCTGTACCGCTGACCGTATCACCGGCGGCAAACACGCCGGCGCGGTCCGTGGCAAAGGAGTTCGGATCGGCGTTGAGGGTCTGATTCGCGTTGATCGATATGCCACTGGCTTCCGGAATAAAAGACAGGCCGGACTTCTGACCGATAGAGAAAACCACCACGTCGGCATCGATGACAAAGTCGGAACCCTCTATAGCATCGGGAATCCAGCGCCCGTCACTTTGAATATCGAAGCTGTTGACGCGCTGGCATTCGACGCCGGCTACATTACCCGCGGCATCACCCCTGATGGCAAGAAAGTCCAGGGATGTATGTATGGTGATGTCTTCTTCGCGAGCCCCGGTGACTTCTTCGCTGCTCGCGGGAATGTTGTACTCATCTTCACGCATCGCCACCTGCACATTGGCAGCGCCCAGGCGGCGTGCGGTCCGTGCCACGTCCATGGCAACGTCACCGCCGCCAATCACTACGACTCGTTTGCCCTCCACGTCCGGGCGTGGGTCACGGCGGCTGTGTCCAACTGGTGTAAACGGACATCGCGCGGGAACTCCGTGTTGGTCAATATGCCGTCCAGGTCGTTACCCGGGATAGGCGGCCTGCTGCCAACGTGTGCGCCCACCGAAACCAGCACGGCGCTGAACCCGTCAGCAAAAAGGTCATCGAGGTTTTCCACCGGAGTGGACAAACGGAGATTCACGCCCAGGTCGATAATGTCTGCAACCTCGCGCTCAATGATGTCCGTTGGCAGGCGATATTCGGGAACACCGACTCGCAGCATGCCGCCGGCTACCGGCAGCGCTTCGAAAACCGTGACTCCGTAGCCTTCCAGGCACAAGTCCTGGGCGGCGGTCAGCCCACAAGGCCCGGCGCCGATGATCGCCACCCTTTCCTCGTGCACACGTTCGGCCTGTTGCGGCCGAAGCCGTGGTCCGGCCATCACGGCATCGGTTACGAAGCGTTTCAGGCCACGGATGTTGACGGGTTCATCAACCATGCCGCGGCTGCAAACGCTTTCGCAGCGGGCATTGCAGATGCGCCCGCAAATCGCCGGGAACGGATTGTCGCGCCTGATCGATCGGTAAGCGTCATCGATCCGCCCCTCTTTGATCAGGGCGATATAGCCTTGGGCACGCTGACCCGCAGGGCAGGCATCGCGGCATGGAGCCACGCCACGCTTGTCGATGGCAAAGGCCCTGGGTGTGCCCTGCGGATAAAGCTGGTAAGCGGCCCGGCGGCGGACTAGTGAGTCATCGAAGTCATTGTCCGTCGGGACAGGGCAGACCTCCGCGCACTTGCCGCAAGCCGTGCACTTGTCGGTGTCGACAAACCGGGGTTTGGTATGCAAAGTCGCCGTGAAATTGCCTGCTTCACCCGTAACCGCCAGGACCTCGGAATTGGTCAGCACTTCCACATCCAGGTGCTGACCGCAATCGACCAGGCGGGGCGAGATCGTGCACATGGCACAATCGTTGGACGGGAAGGTCTTATCCAGGCGGGCCATATTGCCGCCAATGGCCGAGTTCTTTTCGACCATGTAGACCTTGAAACCGGTATTGGCCAGGTCCAGCGAGGCCTGCATCCCCGCAATACCGCCGCCAATAACGAGGGCCGCGCCGCTTGGGATCGGCACCTGCCGCGTTATGACCGGCTACTTGATCGTCGTTGGCATCAGGGGGCATTTACCATAATCTCCCGATGATTGTCTCTGGAAGGCCGGGCTATTAGAACTATTCTCGATGTTGCCATTAGATGCCTTTCTGCACTGTAAGTACTTGTCCTATCTACCCTTCCAGTGCCTGCTCCAGATCCGCGATCAGATCGACAACGGACTCGATGCCAATTGACAAGCGTATCCAATCCCTGGGGACCGGGCTGTTCTTTCCCTCGATCGAATAGCGATGTTCAATCAGGCTCTCGACGCCACCAAACGATGTCGCGCGAGTAAACACTTTGCATCGCTTGACAACGTTCAACGCGACTTCTTCACCGCCTTTGACCTGAATCGTCAGCATGCCGCTGAATCCGCCGTCCATTTGCCGCCTGGCGATGTCGTGCCCCGGATGGCTCGGCAAGCCTGGGTAGATGACGGCTTCGAGATTGGCATGACCCTCGAAATGTTCTGCAATTGCCAACGCCGACTCGCATGCTTTGCGCACACGCAGGAACAGGGTGCGCATGCCTCGTTGTAGCAGCCAGGCCTCGAGAGAACCCAGAATTGCGCCTGCCTCAGAACGAAGCTCGCAGACACGCTCCCAGAGTTCGTCTTCTTTGGCCGTTGCAAGCGCACCGGCGACAACGTCGCAGTGACCGTTCAGGAATTTTGTTGCCGAGTGCATAACGATATCAGCGCCGTGTTTTATCGGCTGCGTCAGCACGGGTGTCGCTACCGTGGAATCCACAGCAAGCCATGCACCCGCTCCATGCGCGATTTCGGCAGCGGCTGCAATATCGATCACGTCCCAGGACGGATTGCATGGTGTTTCAATCCAGACAAGCGTGGTCTTACCTTTCCTGACCGTGTTTGCGAGCGCATCCGGATCAGCGGTATCGAAGAGGTCGAGGCCTAAACCCCAGTTGTCGCAGAATTTGACCATCCAGTTACGCAAACCCCAGTACATAATCCTGGGCGCCACGATATGATCACCCGGCTTCAAAGATTGCACGACGGCCATCGCTGCAGCCATTCCAGAGCTGAACAATAGTGCCGCCGGCGCGCCTTCGAGTTCCGCCAGGACCTTCTCGGCGACTGCATAACCCGGATTCTCGTCGCGCCCGTAACTGTGTCGGGCATCGATCAGTTGATAGTCATCATCGCGAACGTAGGTCGACGACGGATGAATCGCAGGAGTGAGTCCTCCCGTCTTCGCATCGATCTGACCCAAGGCTTGAGCGTTCTTGGTTTCCGGTGAAAGATTCTTTGCCTTATTCAATGGCATATTCATCTGTCATCGCTTTTCTGCACGGCCGGAGGTCTTTCGGTCGGCGACGTGATCGTGACAATCCGGTCACTGTAAAACCCATTGTAATCGGTCCGTCCGCTTATGCTATAGGCGCCGATGTTGCCGAATTCGAGGTAGTCGCCAGCACGAATATCAACCGGCAATGGGACGAGTCCCGGAAGTGTATCCGTTGAGTCGCATGTCGGGCCATTGATTTGAAACTCCATCGTCTCGCCTTCCAGTGGCTTGTCATTGCGGAATGTCCGCACAGGAAAACCGTCAGGCCCATCGATACGCAGCAGCCAAAATACTCCGAACATCCCGTCATTGATAAACAGACGATTGTCTTTACGCAACAGGACCTCAACCACTGCTGACATGCCTGGCGCCGCAAGCGCGCGCCCCGGTTCACCGAGCACCTCCGCGTCGTCTGCCAGGGGAAGAGTGGCAACTGACTCTGCTACCGCCCTGAAGTATTCTTCGAGTTCCGGCACTATGAAGTCAGGATAGGATTTTGGATAGCCGCCACCTACATCAATTAAACGCACCCGAAACGGCAGTTGTTCGAGAACTGATTTGGCGATCGAGATCGCATGGCGATACGCCTCGGGATCGGTAACCGACGAACCAACATTAAAAGCCAGTGCCGGTTCTGCACCACTGTCACGGATTGCTGCCAATAAAGCCGGCATGTCTTCGGGCGGCGCGCCAAATCTCGCCGACAAATCCTCCATCGCCGATTCGTGATGAACAGCCATGCGAGCGAATATGACGGCTCGGGATGTATCGATCTCCTTCGCAAGCTGGGACAAGCCGCTCAGGTGATCAACCATGAAATGACGCACGCCGTGTTTTTCCTGTGCTATTCCTGCCGCCCCCCGAATACGGACAGGCGTCATGAAGTACTTCTTCGCATCGGGTTTGATTGCGTCAATCAGCTCTATTTCCGGCAACGACGCGCAGTCGAAATGACGAACACCCGCTTCTATCAGTAATTTGAGTACAGTTGGCTCGGCGTTCGCCTTGACCGCGTACAGCACACGGCCCGGAAATCCACTCAGAAACTCCTGTGCGCTCTCACGATACACGTGCGGAAAGATGCAATAGACCGGATGTTTCGGGCATTCCGTCTTAAGAAGACTTCCTACGTCAGAGAAACTGGCAGTCGCATCGGTCATGGAATAATTAACCTCGCATTCGCGAGCCACTTGGATCATGTGGCGATTCTGTAAGGATTCTGGCCGGTCTTTGCTGGTCCACGATGTGTACTGAAAATTCTTCGTTCGACAATTCCAGGAATGGCGTCTTCAGGTAAGCCAGTGCCAGACTTTTCTCGACGGTATGGCCATACGCGCCTGAGGTCACAAATCCTGCATACTCATCCTTGTACCAGATCGGTTCATATCCCCAGGCGTCCGCATCACTCGAATCAATTTCCAGAGCTACGAGCTGATGCTCCGGCTTTGTTTCGTGATCTGCCAAAGCGGCATCGTGGCCGACAAAATCGGCTTTGCCATAGTCGATGAACCGATCAAACCCACACATTGCGGGCGTATAGTCAGGGCGTGAATTCCCGCGACCAGATGCCGAAACTCTTCTCCATGCCCATCGATACCAATGCGCGAATTCCGAAGGGTCGTATCCCGAATTCCTTGCCAGCTTGCAGTAAGAAATCATAAACGGCGGGCGCGTAAGCCGGGTGAAACATATATTTCGTAACCCAACTCACCGGTAAATGAAAGTCGTGCAACCAGGCACGGCGCGATACCGACATCCATGGGGCGCACAGACATAAACGGCATCGATTCATTGCTCAAGTCTCCCGACGCGACTCGATTCAGCAAATCACGAGAAGCAGGACCGGCTATAGCGATAGCACTCAGCTCATCTGAACGATTGACAATCCGGACCTTGTTGCCGCCCACATGTTGTTCAAACCACAACATGTGAAATTCCTGGAGGTAACCGGAGCCAATGACCATGAACTTGTCTGCAGCGCGCCGCATGACAGTCAAGTCACCTTTCAAGTGCCCGGATGGCAGGAGTAATGGGCCCATACGTATTCGCCCAATTTCCGGTAACCGCCCCGCGAATAGATAATCCATGTAGGCCACGGCGTCAGGTCCGAAAATTTCATACTTGGCGAATGACGACCCATCCAATATTCCGACGCTTTCCCTTACTGCGCGACATTCCTCGCCGACAGGGTCATGCGCATTCGATCGTCGAAAACTGGGAATCTCAACTGGCGAACTACCCTTCGGTGCAAACCAAAGCGGTACTTCCAGGCCATAAGAAGAACCAAATACTGCATTGGCCTTTTGCAGACGATCGTGAAAAGCGGATACCTTGTTTGGACGTGCTGCGGGCCACTCATCATTCGGACACAAAAGCGTAAAGCGGTTTTCGTAAAATTCCTTTGCTTTCTCAACCGTATACGCATTGGTCGCAAACGCACCGAAGCGATTCACATCCATTGCGAATACATCACCTTCCGGTTCACCGTCTATCATCCATTGCGACAAAGCCAACGCTACCCCACTGCCCTGACTGAATCCCGCCATGACTCCGCAACAGGACCAATAATTTTGCACGCCTCGTACCGGTCCGATCAGTGGATTACCATCGGGTGCGAAAGTAAATGGCCCATTGACGACTCGGCGAATTCCCGCCTCAGCCACAGACGGAAATCTCTCAAAACCCTGCATCAATGCGCTTTCAATATTATCCATTCGCGGTTCCAACAGATCGGATTCACCGTAGTCCCAGGGTGTACTGTCCACTGACCAAGGAGTGGAGTTCTTCTCATATACACCAAGAAGAACTCCGTTTCGCTCCTGACGCAGATACATCTCTCCATCGAGATCCAGAATCAGAGGTAACTCACCGTCAAATTCTGTTATCTCGTCAATGTCTCCCGTTATAAGATAGTGATGTTCCATTGGGACAATGGGTACATGCACGCCGGCCATTCTTCCAACCTCACGTGCCCATAGTCCAGCAGCATTAACGACATGTTCACAGTGAATATTTCCCTTGTCGGTAACCACCGTCCAGCTACCATCGGACTTATGCACAAGGTCCTCTACCTTGGTATTCAGATATATCTCTGCGCCGCCTTTGCGGGCTGATTTGGCCAGAGCTTGGGTTGCGCCATTGGGGTCTAAATGGCCCTCATTACCAATGTACAGTCCACCGATTACGTCCTCGGTGTCCATGATCGGACACAGGCTCTTGATCTCTCCAGGACCGACCAGATGACTGTCGATCCCGATGACTTTTTGGCGTGCATGCTCGTAACGCAGTGCTTCCCAACGCTCTGAAGTCGCCGCGATACTGATTCCACCGGTCAGGTGCATTCCAAGGTCCTGGCCGCTGATCTCCTCGACTTCTTTATAGACGGATATTCCATACGCTTGTAATCGTGCGACGTTGGGGTCGCTGTTCATCGCATGAAATCCACCAGCCGCATGCCAGGTAGATCCGGCAGTCAGTTGTTTTCTTTCGACCAGGACGACATCGGACCAACCCAGCTTGGTCAAGTGATAGAGCACTGCGGCACCGACGATACCGCCACCAATTACAACTACTCGGGAATGTTCTTTCATATTAGTTCGAAATAATTCTCATGATAATTTTCAATCGAGTATTGATGTCAGGCATACCTGAAGTCGTAACCGTTTCCGCGTGGAACAATGTGACCGATTGACGGCGACGGGAAGTGCGCCGTTAGAACAATAGTGTCACTTTCGCAGTACTCATTGAGGAATGTCTTGCGAGTGCTGGCCGAAGCAGCCATATCGTAGTCGGAGTTCAGGCTCCACCCAGGCTCCGCGAGCTGCAGCGGACTGTGTATCAGGTCACCGCACATTACGGCATGACGTCCGCCGGACTTGAGATGAATCGCCACGTGCCCCACCGAGTGACCTACCGTGGGCTCAAGCCAAAGCTCGTCATCCAACGCGTAGTCCAGATCAACCAGGACCGCCTGCCTGGCCTCCATAATCGGCTGTACATTTTCGACAAAAATCAGGTGGTTTTCAGATTCCATCGCTTGATACTCATCTCGGGCAAACACGTATTTTGCCTTTGGAAATGTCGGGATCCAGCGGCCATCAACCACACGTGTGTTCCAGCCGCAGTGATCGGAGTGCAGATGAGTGCAGAAGACATAATCGATGTCTTCAGGGTGCACGCCGGCCGCCTCGAGATTGCCAAGCCAGACTGCATTGCGACGCTGGTGCCATTCAGGTGGCTCCGCGTACGTCTTGTCGCAGCCCACGCAGGTGTCGATGAGAATACAGTGGTGTCGAGTCCGTACCAGATAGGACTGAACGGGCATGATCATACGACCAGTCCGCGGACACAGTGCTTTCGGCTCCAGCCATTCCCGATACGGCTCAATCGCTTCAGGCGTCGCCTCGTCAAACATTTCAGACGGATGATAGACAGGGACCTCGTGCTCGACGATACGCTGAATAGCAATGTCACCTAATTGAAGCACGGTCATAATTCACTTCCTTCCGTTATATCACGAGCGGAGAGCATCGCAGCAACTCGGTACTAGGTTCTATAATGTATAACACACTATCACTTTTCAAAAAATGCCATAGTGGTTCGAAAAGTGCAACATAATCGCTAAATCTTGGCGCTATACCGACGTTTTCAGTACACTCCACACTCACCGTCTTGCCATTATAGTTGAGTAGGAGGTGTATATTGTATAGCGCTCGAAAGACGACGAAAGGCGGAACACTCACGCGCCGTCAGATGGTCAAGGTGTTGGCCTCGGTCAGCATTGGCATGGCAGCAAGCCCGCTCATGTCATGCCAGAGGTCCGACCAGAAAGTCAGCAAGATGGCTGACATAAAGATGCGGGCAGCGATCTTCTTCGAACCGCATATCCCCACCGCGTTGCGACGGGCCCTGCAATACGCGGGCGACGATGGCTTCGTGGCATCGATGCCCGCTTTGCTGCACGCGCGAACCAACGCCTCTTACGACAACATCATCTGGAACACCTGGTTCACGTCGAACACCGAGGAAAGCGTGGTCACGACGCCACAGGGAAGTCGTGTCGTGGTGATAGTCCACGGTGGCGGCATTTTTGCCAGCCCCGCACGATTTGAACGGAGTTACCATGCGGATCTGGACCGCTCGAATTCGGAGGGCATCACCGGGCAGACTGCGGCCAAGATTTCCGCAACCGAAGCCCGCGATGTGCAGCTGGGCAAGCTACCCGACGGCACTCAAATCCCGATCTATCCGTTCGATGAGTTCAAGCGGGGCATCGCTGGTTTGCCACGGCGCTACGGTGTCATCCTGGACTTCGAGTTGGCCAAAAGCGCCAAAAGAGGCTACGAGAGTATCGATGTCCTGCGGGATGAACCGAACCTGATCATTCGCGCCGGTGGAGTCGAGCCGTTGGGAGCTTATCTCGACAAGTACAGAGACCGCCACAGCGCGACGTTAATGGGGAACTGGCATCCCTACAACCGGATCGATCCGGACCAGCCCCAGACTCGGATACCGTTCCTGGCCGGCAATAGAGGTGGTGTGGGCAGCGATGACGTATTAACGAATCCTCGCCTTACCATAGAAGATATCCACGGCTATGACACGGAATACGGACTAGGCGGCGATGCCAGCATGGTCGGCATGGCCCGCTATGTCGCGGTCGCGCCGCGTGATGTGTCGGCGAGTTTGCAGAATCTGGACTTTGAACTCTGAAGATACTTCAGACGCGCCAACGTCATTGAGCTTTACGGAAGAGAGACGCATGAGATACCACAAAACGATAGAACGACCGGGAAGCGGAACACTCACACGCCGTCAGATGGTCAAGGTATTGGCCTCGGTCGGAGTGGTGGCCAGTCCGCTCATGTCACCGTTGGCGGCCGCCGCAAAGATCGGTAACAGCAGCAGAATGGTGGCGGCGATCTTCTTTGAATCGTATGCCACGATCGCATTTCGACGTGCCCTGCGATACGCGGGAGATGATGGCTTCGTGGCATCGATGCCCGCTTTGCTGCACGCGCGAACGAACGCCTCTTACGACAACATCATCTGGAACACGTGGTTCACGGCGAATTCCGAGGAAAACGTGGTCACCACAAAGCAGGGAAATCATGTTGTGGTGACGGTCCATGGCGGCGGCATATTTGCTAAACCTGCGCGATTCGAGCAGAGCCTTCGTGCGGACCTCGACCGATCCAATTCGGAAGGCCTCACCGGGCAATACGCCGCAAAAATTAGCGAACAGGAAGGGCGTGACCTGTTGCAAGGGCGTTTGCCTGACGGAGCTGAAATCCCGGTTTACCCGTTCGACGAACTCAAGCGAGGCGTCGCCGACTTGCCGCGGCGCTACGGTGTCGTTCTGGACTTCGAAATGGCCA
>PVMK01126570.1_pt1 | contig 15491 bp, 7 predicted proteins | sample 1853481 | NCBI WGS metagenome assembly PVMK01 (sample SAMN08533507, study PRJNA380276) | Marine sediment metagenome, whole genome shotgun sequencing project.
TATCACCGGCCATACCCTGGGCTCCCTCGACCGCCTAGCACATCTGCTGCGTGAGAACGGCGTCGAAGGACTGGCGCCGGTGGCGAGCTGGGCCGAGCTCTCGGAGCTGCCGGTGTCCGCCGCCGGCCTGTCGGCCATCGAGATCAACGAGGGTTTCGGCACCGCGGCGCTCACGGTGATCAGCGAGCAGGACATCCTCGGCGAGCGTCTGGCGCGGCCCGCCGCCGCCCGGCGGCGTCCGGAAAACTTCCTGACCGAGGTCGCGGCGCTCTACGAGGACGATCTGGTGGTCCATTCCGAGCATGGGATCGGCCGTTACGAGGGCCTGACAACGCTTGAGGTCCATGGCGCGCCGCACGACTGTTTGCGCGTCGTCTATCACGGCGGCGACAAGCTGTTCGTGCCGGTGGAGAACATCGAGGTGCTGTCGCGCTACGGCTCCGAGGGCAACGGCGTCGAGCTCGATCGCCTCGGCCAGGGCAACTGGCAGGCCCGCAAGAGCCGGATCAAGCGGCGCATCCGGGAGATCGCCGACGAGCTGATCAAGGTCGCCGCGGCCCGCGCCCTCAAAGAGAGCGAGCCCCTGCTACCCCCGGACGGCGTCTATGAAGAGTTCTGCGCCCGCTTCGCCTATCCGGAGACCGAGGACCAGATGCGCGCCATTGAGGAGCCCCTGGCGGATCTCAAGGCGGGCCGTCCGATGGACCGGCTGATTTGCGGCGACGTCGGCTTCGGCAAGACCGAGATCGCCCTCAGGGCCGCCGTCGTGGCGGTGATGGCCGGCTGGCAGGTTGCGGTCATCGTGCCGACCACCCTGTTGGCGCGCCAGCACTACCAGACCTTCCTGACACGCTTCGCCGGCCTGCCGGTCAGGATCGAGCAGTTGTCGCGCCTGGTGACGCCCGGGCGGGCCGGCGACATCCGTGAGGGCCTGAAGAAGGGCCTCGTCGACATCGTCATCGGCACCCACAGCCTGCTCGCCAAGACGGTTACCTTCAAGGACCTCGGCCTGTTGATCGTCGACGAGGAGCAGCATTTCGGCGTCAAGCAGAAGGAGCGCCTGAAGCAGTTGCGCCAGGGCGTCCACGTGCTGACCCTCACCGCCACGCCGATCCCGAGGACCCTGCAGCTGGCGCTCTCCGGTGTGCGCGACATGAGCCTGATCGCCAGTCCGCCGGTCGACCGCTTGGCGGTACGCACCTTCGTGCTGCCCTACGATCCGGTGATCGTGCGCGAGGCGGTGCTGCGCGAATATCACCGCGGCGGGCAGGTGTTTTATGTCTGCCCGCGGATCGAGGACCTGCCGCGGGTCGAGGAGCGGCTCAGGAAACTGGTGCCGGAGGTCAAGCTCGCCGTCGCCCATGGCCGCCTGGCGGCGCGCGACCTGGAAGCGGTGATGACCGACTTCGTCGACCACAAGTTCGACCTGCTGTTGAGCACCAACATTATCGAGTCCGGCCTCGACATCCCGAGCGCCAATACCCTGGTGATCCACCGCGCCGATATGTTCGGACTGTCCCAGCTTTACCAGCTGCGCGGGCGCATCGGCCGGGCGAAGCTGCGCGGTTACGCTTATCTCACGCTGCCGCCGGGCCGGCTGCTCACCGCGGCTGCCGAACGGCGCCTGCAGGTCATGCAGACGCTGGACACCCTGGGCGCGGGCTTCCAGCTGGCCAGCTACGATCTCGATATCCGCGGCGCCGGAAACCTCCTGGGCGAGGAGCAGTCCGGCCAAATTCGGGAGGTCGGCATCGAGCTTTACCAGCACCTGCTGGAAGAGGCGGTCGCCGAGGCCCGCGGCGGCGGCGAAAGCACGGCGCCGGCCTGGACGCCGCAGATCAACATCGGTATGCCGGTCCTCATTCCCGACCGCTACGTGGCCGATCTGAACGTGCGTCTCGGCCTCTACCGACGGCTCTCGGTGCTGGAAGGCCGCGCCGAGCTGGAGGCCTTCGCGGCCGAGCTGATCGATCGCTTCGGGCCGCTGCCGGGCGAGGTGGAAAACCTACTGCAGGTGATGGCGATCAAGAAGCTGTGCCGCGACGCCGGGATCGAGAAGGTCGATGCCGGCCCCAAGGGCGCCACCCTCTCATTTTATCAAGACAGCTTCGCCAACCCGGGTGGCCTGGTCGATTTCATCCAGCGTCAGGCCGGGAAGGTACAGCTCCGCCCCGACCACAAGCTGGTCTACCGCCGCAAATGGAACGACGCTGCGGCGCGGGTCAGCGGCGTCCGGCGTCTGCTCGAGCAGTTGGTGAAGGTCGTGGCGTAAAGCCTTGATATAATGCAGGCGCGAAAGCGATCACATCCGGCTTCGAGATCCGTGACGCCGGATCACCAGGGCCAGACCCAGTATCCAACGGCCGTCGCATAGTCCTGTGCCGCATCGCCGTAGAGTCCCTGCCGATAGTAGGCGTTACCGCGATTGATGAAGGCCCCGGCATAGTCGGGCCGGAGCCCTAAGACCTTGTCGAAATCCTCGATGGCCCGGTCGTAGTGATTGTCTTCGTAGTAGACCAGGCCTCGATTGTAATAGGCGCTAATGTGATCCGGGCTGATTCGAACAACCTCGGAATACTCCTCGATGGATTTCTCGAATTCTCCTTGCGCGTGGTACATGTAGCCGCGGCGGAAATGCGCGCGCACCAGGATCTGATCGAGCAGGTCTTCATCTTGCAGGTCCGTCAGCCTAAAGGCCTGCTGGTATTGGCTCAAAGCCGTGCGGGTCAGAGGACCCATCTTCCCATCGACCGGGCCGGGATCGAATCCGGCGTCGACCAGCTGCGCCTGAAGTGCGGCCACCCGGTTGATCTTTCCTAAGGCGTCATTGCCAATTTCGTTGAGTTTGTTATCCGCCGCGATGACCGCGTCCAGAACGCTGCCGTTGGTGGCGATACCGTTCGTACCGGCCCCATGCTGGTGGGCAAGGAGGTCCAGTTTGGTTGCCGGCGTTTCGTCGACGTCGAGCAGGGCAATGGTCAGGGTCTCGTCATGGGTAAGACCGCCCGTGTCCGTGACCCGCACGGTTACTTCGTGATCAGGAGCCTTTTCGAAGTCGAGATCTGCGCCGCGGGCCACGGTTATGAGGCCGGTCGCGGGATCGATGGCAAAGCGTCCGCCGGCATCCCTTCTGAGGCTGTAAGTGATCCGGTCGTCCCTATCGGTATCCGTCGCCGTGTAGGCCGCCGCCAAGGTTCCTTGCGCGGCGTTCTCCGTCACCGTGCCCTCGATCACGACGCTGCCGCTGGGCCCTTCGTTGCGATCGGCGATATTGATCGCCACCACGACCGTGTCGCTGAGGCCGCCGCTATCGAAGACCGTTGCGGTCACAGTGAAGCCTGAGGCATTTTCGAAATCCAGCCCACTGCCATCAGCCACCATTATGGTTCCGGTGTCTCTATCGATGGCGAAACGCCCACCTGCGTTGTCCGTCAAGCCAAAGGCCAGGCGATCTCCGGCATCTGGGTCCGACGCAACGAGCCGGCCAACGAGGGTGCCTACGGCCGCGTTCTCCTCCACTTCGAGACTATCTTGCTTGACCGTCGGCGCTTCGTTGGTGTCGCTCAGGGCGATCGAAAAAACATCGTCGTAGGTGAGGCCACCCGAATCGGTGACCCGTAGGGCAAGCTGATGGCTTTCCGCAGCCTCGAAGTCGAGATTTGCGCCGCGGGCCACCGTGATTGTTCCAGTCCTGGAATCGATCGTAAAGCGTCCGCCGGCATCCTTGGTCAGTCCATAGGTCAGGCTGTCTCCGGCATCGGGGTCCAGAGCGGCGACCTGACCCACAAGCCTGCCGTGCGCCGCGTTCTCCGGAACTTTGCCGCTAATCAAACGGATACCGTTGGGCGGTTCGTTGCGATCGACGAGATCGATGGCCACCAGAGTGCCGTCGCTGAGCCCACCCCCATCGGTGGCGGTCACCTCGAGCTTGAAGCTTCGCCTGTCCTCGAAGTCGAGGTTTGCCCCCTCGGCCACGGTTATGACCCCGGTCGCCGGGTCGATGACAAAACGTCCGTTGCTGTTGTCGCCGGTGATCGCATAGCGCAAGTCGCCGTCGGCCCCACTGTCCGGGTCGCTGGCGGAGAGGCGTCCGACGGTTGTGCCCGGGCTCGCGTTCTCGTCGACGTCGAGCGAATCTGCCTCGACGCTGGGCACTTCGTTGGCGTCCGTGACGGTGATCGCCAGGGCTTCCTCATGGGTAAGGCCGCCTGAGTCGGTGACCCGCACCATGAGCTGATGGCTGGTTTCCTCCTCGAAATCCAGGCTTGCGCTCGCGCTCACCGTGATGCGGCCGCTCTCGGCGTCGATGACAAAGCGCTCGCCGGCATCCTCGGTCAGGCTATAGGTCAGGCGCTCATCGGCGTCGCGATCGTTGGCCGAGATCTTGGCCACTAGGGTGCCGGCCTCGGCGTTCTCCGCCACCGTGCCGTCGGACAGCGTCACACCTGTGGGCGCAAAGTTATCGTTGGTGACGGCGATCGTCAGTCTCTCGGTGTAGCTGAGGCCCCCTGAGTCGGTAACCTGCACGCCGATCTCATGGCTGGCGGCCTCGTCGAAGTTGAAGACGGAGTCCTCGGCCACCGAAATGGCTCCCGATTCCGCGTCGATGGCAAAGCGACCCCCGGCATCCTCGGTCAGGCGGTAAGTCAGGCGCTCCCCGGCATCCGGGTCGCTCGCCAAGAGCCTCGCCACCAGGGTTCCGCTCTTGGCGCTCTCCGCGACAGATCCCCCTGTCATGCGGAGATCCTCGGGTGGCTCGTTGCCGTCGAGGAGTTTGACGGTCACCAGGGCGGCATCGCCGAGGCCGCCCTCGTCGGTCACGGTGACGGCCAGTTTGAAAGTCGGGCCAGCCTCGAAGTCGAGCCTGGAGCCGTCGGCGACCGAGATGCGTCCGGTCTTGGCATCGATCGCGAATTGTCCGGCGCTGTCGCCATCGGTGATGGCATAGCTTAGCTTGCCGTTGGCTCCGCCATCCGGGTCCTCGGCGCTCATCCTGCCGACCGATGTCCCGTCGGGCGCATTCTCTTTCACGGTGAAGGTTTTGGCTTCTATCCGGGGAGATTCGTTGATATCGGTTACCCCGATCGCGATGGCCGCATCATGATTGAGGCCGCCTGAGTCGGTGACCCGCACGAGAATCTTGTGACCGAAAGTCTGCTTGGAGCCGGCGCCACCGTCGCCAGCTTCGGTGATGAGGCCGGTATCTGGATCCATGGTATAGCGGCGGGTGACGTCCTCGAAATTGAGATCCACGCCGGCGGCCACCCTTATGGTTCCGGTCTCCGGGTCGATGGCGAAGCGCCCGCTCGCATCCTCAGCCAAACTATAGGTGAGGCGATCCCCCGCATCCGGATCCGACGCGCTGATCCTACCCACGACTGTATCCGCGGGCACATGTTCCATGACCGAGCCGCCGACGGCCATTTCGATGCCGCGGGGCGCCTCGTTATCGTCCTCCAGCGTGACAGTCATGCGGGCGCGGGCGCTGAGACCGCCGCCGTCGGTGGCGGTCGCCGTCAGTTCGAAGTGCGGCCGCGTTTCGAAGTCGAGGCTCGCGGCATCGGCGACCGTGACCTCCCCGGTGGCAGGGTCGATGGCAAAGGGTCCATTTTCGGAGAGTGCATACGTCAGCGTGCCGTTGGCGCCGCTGTCCGGGTCAACGGCGCTGATCCGGCCCAACACCGTGCCGCCGTCCGCGTTCTCCGCCACGACAAAGGTGGCGGCCTCGGCTGCCGGCGCTTCATTGATATCGGTAAGGGCGACCACCAGAGCCTGGTCATGGGTGAGGCCGCCCGAGTCCGTGACCCGCGCCACGATTTGGTGGCTGGTGGCCTCCTCGAAGTCGAGCCGCGCGCCATCGATCACCACAAGGCTTCCGGTCTCCGCTTCGATGGCGAAGCGTCCGCCGGCATCCTCGGTCAGGCTATAAGTAAGAACCTCCTCGGTATCGGGGTCCGCAGCAGAGAGTGAGCCCAAGACGGTGCCGTCGGCCACGTTCTCCGCCGCCAAGGCCCGGGCGGGCGTCACGCCGCTCGGCGATGTGAAGACAAGGCCGGTGGGAGGTTGGTTCGGCGCCGCCGTCTTGACCGGCCGGTTGCGGAGTGCGACCTCGGGCGCTTCCTCGTCCGGGGCCGCCGCAATTTCGATAGTGGCCAGCAGATCGGGAGGCAGCCGCTCCGCGACCCGGTCCCGGCGTTTGACTATGATTTCGTGCGCCTTGCCAGAGGGCACTTTTTCGGCGGCGAGGCTGTACCATTTGTGAGCCTCGACGAGATCCTGCGGATCGCTGGTGCCAGATTCGTACAGGGATCCGAGAGGAAACATGGCGTCGACCCGGCCCTGCTCGGCGGCCAGGCGGTACCATTTCGCGGCCTCTTCGTGATCCTCCGCGACGCCCTGTCCATAGTGATACATGGTCGCCAGATTGATCTGAGCCGTCGTGTTTCCCTGCTCCGCCAGGCGGCGAATCGCGTCGGGGTCGGTAATAACCTCGTCGGGATCGGGCTCTTGCCGCGTGGCCTCGCCGGATAGCGTCCCGCTGTCGGGTACCGGCGGCGGCGCTACTTGCGCGATCTCGTTCGGCGCCGGTATTGCTTCCTCCGCCGGTTCATCTGGTCTCGGCGCTTCGGTTTCTTCTGCTGGAGCCACGGCCACCTGCACCGGCGTTTCATAGGGATCCAGCGGCATCTCTTCCACGGGCGGAACGGGCACCGCCGGCGGCGCAGGATCCTTGCGAACCGCGGCGATGCGCGGGAACGGCTCAAGGTGCGGCGCGACCTCCTCCGGTCCGAAAAGCTTGTCCAGCGTCGGCGCGTCCACTTCGCCGGTGACGGCCAGCCCGTTCGACGCCTGAAACGCGGACAGAGCCCCGATCGTCGAACCGTCCATCCGGCCGTCTATGGCGCCGGGATTGAACTTACGCGCCGCCAGCTCTCGCTGGATGGCGGCCACCGCTGGCGCCTCGGCGGCGGGTTTTCCCTCTGCCGCCGCCAGACTAGCCGCCAGCGTGAAACCGGGCGGTGCGGGGGCCGCCTCGACGGCGCCACGCAGATCGTCAGGTAGGCGATGGGAAACCCGTGCTCGGTGCTTGATCAACCTGTCGCGACTCTTTCCAGGAGGCACGTTGCTGGCAGCGAGGTTGTACCAACGATAAGCTTTGACGAGATCTCGTGGAACGCCGGTGCCGGTCTCGTAGAGCGTGCCGAGAGAAAACTGGGCCTCGACGCGGCCTTGCTCGGCGGACGCACGGTACCATCTCACGGCCTCGGCGGGATTTCGCGGCACCGCCAGGCCGTGATGGTACAGATAAGCCAGATTGAACTGTGCCGCAGCGTGTCCCAGCTCGGCCAGGCGACGAACCTCCCGGTGCGCCGTCTGATACTCGCCGCGCTTGAAGGCGGCATGACCCTCCCAATAGTTCGCCTGCGCCGGCGCGACCCATAGGAGGAGTCCTATCGCTGCGAGTACTAATCGCCCTTTCATGGGTCTAAATCCGAGTGATCCCCTTAAAATCAAAACATTATAGCAGAGCCGGACAGTACCAGCATGGGTGTTTGACGCTCTATCTCGCTATTTCCCAGACGCAAGATCGTCTCGTGCCTAGCATCTCGGCCTGAGGATCGCTTTATAAGAAATTTATCAATTACAGATAGTTCGGCGGTTTTCTGAAACATACACTTTAGAAATTTATATTGAACTTCGACCATTCATTCCAGCAGCGCGGGAAAAATTCGCAAGAGACGCCCATTAAGGGAGCGCCCGCGCGCCCGCCTCGCGCACTGCCGCGACCAGCCCGTCGACCTCGGCCTCGCCAGTGTCGTAGTGGATGATGCAGGCCCGCAAGCTGTAGCGTCCGTCGAGCGAGGTCGGCGTAAAGTAATAGTGGCCGCCGTCGTTCACCGCGTCGTTGATCCGCTGGTTGAGGGCGTCGAGGTCCTCGTCGCTGCCCTGCCAGCCGGCCGGGCGATAGCGGAAGCAAACGATCGAGAGGGTGACCGGCGCCGTCAGTTCCAGATCGGGAGCGGCCTCGACCGCCCCGGCCAGGCGCCGGGCCAGCGCGTTGTGCCGGACCACCAGGCCGCGCACGCCCTGTCGGCCGAGCTGGCTCACGGTCGCCCAGACCTTCAGGGCCCTGAAGCCGCGGGTGAGCTGAACGCCATATTCCGACGGCCAGTAGGGCACGTCGTCCGACGCCTTGCCGTCGATCCGCAGGTAGGGCGCGAGATAGGAGAAGGTCTCGCGCTGCAGCTCCCGGTCGCGCACCAAGGTGCAGCCGCATTCGATGGGCACCGCGAGCCACTTGTGGGGATCCAGGGCGAGCGACTGGGCCCGGGCCAAGCCCTCGTAGAGCGGCGATTTCGCCGGATCGATGCCGCCGATCCAACCGTAGGCGCCATCCACGTGCAGCCAGAGGCTCTCCGCCTCGCAGAAATCGGCAATCTCGTTCAGGGGATCGACGGCGCCGGTATTTACGGTGCCCGCCGAGGCAACCACGCAGAACGGCCGCAGACCCGCAGACCGGTCGGCCGCGACCACCTCCGCCAAGCCCTCTAGCGAGAGGCGCCGGGCGTCATCCACCGGCACCTCGCGCAGGCTGTCGGTGCCGAGCCCCATCAGCTCGACGCTCTTGCGCACGCAGGAATGGGCCTCCTTGGTGGCATAGAGGGTGTAGCGCGCCCGGCCGCCCTGCAGGCCCTCGGTGCGAATGTTCCAGCCGTCGGCCTTGGCGGCCCAGTGGCGGGCTACGGCGAGGGCCGTCAGGTTCGCCATGGAGCCGCCGCTCACCAGGAGTCCCATGCTGCCTTCGACCGGGAACCCGGACAACTCCATCAGCCAGCGGGTCACGCAGGCTTCCAGGTTCACCGCCGCCGGCGCCGGGCCGCCGGCGGGCGTGTTCACGGTGGCGGCCATGAGTTCGGCTAGCGCGCCGATCGGCGCCGAGGGGGCCGTGATCCAGGCGAAGAAGCCGGGATGATCGTTTCCGAATGAGCAGGGCAGCAGGTGGTCGATCATCCATTCGACCAGATGCCCGGGTTCCGCGCCGGTTTCCGGCAAGGCTTGGGCGAAGATCTCCCGGGTCAGCTCGACCGGCGGCTGGGGGCGAACTTGCCGTGCCGGCAATTCGCGCTTGTAGTCGGCGAGGGCGGCCAACAGCCGCTCGCCCAAGGTGCGGAAGGCCTCGGGCGTCAGGCCCAGGTTCGGGCCATCCGGCACAGCGAAGGACACCGCCGATTTGCCGGCGGCGTCACCCGAGCCCGCTTGGACCAAATCTTCTCTGTCGTTCATCTTTCTCCGCTCACGTCATCTCTCTCCGCTCAGGCCTCAGGCTCGCTGGTTTCGTCCGATCCATTGGCGGCCTCGTCGTCGCGCCGTCCGATATCGAACATCCGGTGCAGAACTTCGGGCAGGTGCGCGCCCGACAAAGAGTATTTGCCGTTGATGATGAAAGTCGGCACACCCTGCAGGCCGGTGCGGCGGGCCTCCAAATCTTCCGCCCGAACGGCCTGGGCCTCCAGGTCGCTATCCATGAATGTCTGGGTTTCGGCGGCATCCAGACCGGCGCTTTCGGCCACGCTCAGAAGAACCTCCGACGCGCCGATATCTTCGCCGGCGAGGAAATAGGCGCGAAACAGGGCTTCGACGACGGCGTCCTGGCAGCCTTGCATGCCGGCAAAGCGGATGAGGCGGTGACAGTCGATGGTGTTGGGCGTGCGCCGAATGGTATCGAACGCAAAGGCGAGGTCTTCTTCGTCGCCCACGGCCTTTATCTCGCGGTAGATCCGCTCGGCACTGGCGGCGCTGCCGAACTTGAGCTGCAGATAGAGTTGCCGGTCCATTCCCTGGGCCGGCATGTCCGGGTTAAGCTGGAAAGCGCGCCAATGGAGTTTCAGGCCGTTCTGCGGCCGCTCGGCCAGCGCCCGTTCGAACCGCCGCTTGCCGATGTAACACCAGGGACATATCACGTCCGAATAAATATCGATCAGCAACCTTCGCACCTAACCTATTTGGTCCAAGTCAGTTCCGCCCGGGGTTGGCCTTGACTCGGTTCGAACGTGTACACTGGCCGGCGATCATCCTGGCGATCATCCTGGCGATCATCCTGGCAATCTCATGGGGATGCGTCTAGGGGCGCGTGACAATAGTTAAGGAGGACGGCCCCCGTGCCCGATGCCGATCTCTTCGATCTCACCGACAAGGTCGCGATCGTGACTGGTGCGTCCAGCGGCCTGGGCCGGCGGTTCGCGGTGACCCTGGCGGGCGCCGGCGCCAAGGTCGCGATTGCCGCGCGCCGGGTCGAGCGGTTGAGCGAACTGGCCCGGGAGATCGAGGCCGCCGACGGCCGGGCCTTGCCCGTCGGGCTCGATGTGACCGACCCAGAGAGCGTGCGCGCCTGTGTCGCCACGGCCGAGAACGAGCTCGGGCCCATATCCGTGCTGGTCAACAACGCCGGGGTCGGCTTTCCCGAATCGGCGCTCGACCTCAGCGAGGAAGACTGGGACCGGGTGATCGCCACCAACCTCAAGGGCACCTGGCTGATGGCCCAGGAGACCGCCCGCCACATGGTGCGTCTGGGTCATGGCGGCAGCATCGTGAACATCGCCTCCGTCCTGGGCTTGGGCGGCGGGGCGCAAGGGGTGGCCTATTGCGCCTCGAAGGCCGGGGTCGTGAACATGACCCGGGCCATGGCGATCGACCTGGCGCGCCACGAGATCCGCGTGAACGCCATCGCGCCGGGCTATTTTGATACCGAGATCACCCACGACCTGCTGAACGGGCCCAATGCCGATAAGGTGAAGCGTATCATTCCCCAGCGCCGTTTCGGCGAACTAGGCGACCTGGACGGCCCGCTCCTGTTGCTAGCCTCCGACGCCTCGCGCCACATGACCGGCAGCGTCGTCGTCGTCGACGGCGGCATCACGGCCAAGGCCGGCTAGCCGAACGGACTGATCCGGTGAAGCTGGCGCTCCGTGTTTTGGTCTTCATCGCCTCGTCGCCGTTGCCGCGCTGGCGTTGTTATTGCTCTTCCCCGGCCTCAAGGAGGGTGCGTCCGAGGAGGAAGTGCCGGTGCCTGGCCAAGGCCGTCAGCATCGAGGCCTATGAGGAAGCGCCGATCCTTTGGCCCGGTTTCGATGGGCCGGTCGGCCTCACGGTCGGCTTCTGATCTGCTCCGTCCCGAGGGCCTCGCCGCCCTCATACTGCCGCCGGATACCGGCTGTGCCCAGCGAGAGAGGGTTCCCATACCGCCTTCCGGACCCGCTATTGCCGGCAGGCCGGGAATTAGCGGGCGCCCCTGATCACAATCTTATGAAGGCTGCCGCGGGAACCGGCGTGTGCGGTTTGTTGAAAAGGTGCGTATTACAACTGATATGCTATTGAAACCTGTTCTGAAACCACGGTTTCGGACGTTTTGCCACGAACCTGGCTGAGGAGGCGCCTCGTGATCCGCAAATCTCTTCTGAGTCTTGTCATTCTTGCCGGGGCAGGGGCGGCCTGCACCAGCACGGATGTCGTGCTGTCACCGACCAGCTACTACGGTGCCTACACGCCCTCGGTGCTGAGTTACTCGGCGACCTCGGGCGGCATTTTGGTCGAGGTCGTCGGCAATCCTTTCGACGCGCCGAAGGCCGACTTGGAGCGTTCGATCACCGGCGCCATGACGGGCTCCCACTTCGGACCGCAAGTGGACTTCGTGACGACGCCGCCCGAGGACTTCCGATCGCCATACCGTATCGTGATGGTGTTCGATTCCACCCAGGGCTATACCCAAGCCAAACTCTGCGCCCAGACCGAGACCATTCAGCCCGAGGCCAGCGAGACCGTGAAAGCTCACGCGGCCCTCTGCGCCGCGGATAAACCTCTGACGGGGGTAACCGGCTGGGTGAGCGACGTGACCGGCCCGGACGATCCGAAATTTGGCCGGTTTATCGCGCAGATGACGACGAACCTCCTGCCGCCCTCCAATCCCGATCGTCGGAACGGCGACAACGGGATCTTTCTCTGAGCCTCAAGTTCGGCGGCCGTTGCTCGGCGGGGTGAGGGCCGGCTTCGGAGCTGGCCTCCCGCCGCCGATGTCTGGAGTCCGGGTTGGAGCGGACACGTCAATTGTGGGTCGAGAATGGCTGCTCTTCGCCAAATCCGGTCATTTGGAGGAGCATTCGTACGATCTGGAGATCCCCCACCTGAATGTCACGATCGGACGGCCGCAAGGGCTTGTTCGAGTGCCGGTAGGACCGTCCTCAATCCGATTCCCTCGGCTTCATCGCGCAAGCGCCTCAGCTCCTGCGTCATCGCCTCGTCTCGACCACCGCGACCTGTCAACGCCGGAGTAAAAGTACATCACTGGCCGGAGTAAAAATGCACCACTGGGGCGGAGTAAAATTGGTCCACTTGGTGTGATACAGAACACGGTGTCGCGGGTTGTCCCGGTAGTCCATAGGAGGGGCCCGCGCTGCTTCGTGTAGCGCTTTGCGTCTGCGCGAAGCGAAGCAGCGTGGGAGGTGCCTGTGGACCCACCGGGTCAAGCATGGCTTCGGTGTTTGAGGTCAGTCAGGCGTTTTTTGGAGATTTCCGCCGTTTTTGGCTTTGCTTGAGACGGTAGCTCTCGCCGTTCATCTCCAGGATATGGACATGATGGGTCAGGCGGTCCAGCAAGGCCCCTGTCAGGCGTTCGGAACCAAACACCTCGGTCCATTCATCGAAGGGAAGATTGCTGGTCAGCAGGGTGGAACCGCGTTCGTAGCGCTGGCTGAACACCTCGAACAGGAGTTCGGCGCCGGTCTTGGATAGTGGCACGAAGCCGAGTTCGTCGATGATCAGCAACTTGTATTTTGCCAGCTGTTTCTGAAAGCGCAGCAGACGCTTCTCGTCCCTGGCCTCCATCAACTCGTGGACCAGGGCGGCGGCTGTTATAAAGCCAACGGTGAGGCCTTTCTGGCAGGCGGTCAGACCGAGGCCGAGGGCGATATGGGTCTTGCCGGTGCCCGAGTTGCCGAGCGCGATGACGTTCTCACGGCGCTCGATGTATTCGCCTCGCGCCAGCTCCAGGACCATCATCTTGTTGAGTGATGGAATGGCCTTGAAGTCGAAGCTATCGAGGCTTTTAACGGCGGGGAACCTGGCCTGTCTGATTCGTCGCTCGACCATGCGTCGTTCGCGGTCGATCAATTCCAACTCGGTCAGACGAGCCAGATAGCGCACATGGTCGACGCTCTCGGCGGCGCATTGGCGGGCGATCTTGTCGTATTCGCGCAGGAAGGTGGGCAGCTTGAGGGCTTTCAGATGATGGGCCAGCAAGATCTGTGGCGTATCGTTCATGGCGCGGCGCCCGCCAGCAGCCCCATATACGAGCTGGCCGACGTCGTCGCCACCTCGGCACGCGGCAGATAGGGATAGGCCATCAGGTTCAAGCGTGGTGGACGTCGTTCGATCCGGCACAGGACCAGGTGCTTCACAGCGTCGAAGCCGATCACGCCGCGCTCCAGCGCATCCGATATCGCGGCTCGAACCTCGTCGAGGGAGAAGGTCTCGATCAGCCGCAGTATCTGGACGTATTCCCGCTTCCCCTTTTTGCCCATCCGCACTTCGAGAAGGCGGCGGAGATCGGCGAATACCGGCGACAACACCCATCCGACCAGGGGGGCGGCCTGATCCAGCGCGTTGGTCTTGCACTCCAGCAGGGACAGATAGTGCAGCGGATCGAAGACGAAGTCCTCATGCTCGTAGGAACGCGGGTGGCGCGCGATCACCTCGCCGGCGCTACTGATGACTACCTCATGCACATACCCGCGAACCAGCACCTCACAATGGCCGAACCGTGTGGGGACGGAGTAATCGGTCCCCCGATAGCGCACCAGCGACAGCGAACTGACCCGCCCCGGGCGCTTGTCGCAGGCGTCGTAGGCGGTTGCAGGAAGGTGCTGAAGAACCGCACGATCCCGCTCCAGGCGTTCGCCGATCGTCTGCTCATGGCGACGCAGCCGTTCCACCCATCGCTTGCGGCAGCACGCTTTCAGATGCGCGTTCAGCTCGTCGAAGGTCGCGAACCTTGGCATCGGCACCAGGAAGTTCCGGCGGCAATAACCGACGAGCCCCTCAACCTTGCCCTTGTCGTTCCCCTTACCGGGGCGACCAAAGCGATCTTCGAACAGATAATGGGATCGTAACTCGCTGAACACACGCGTCCGTTGGCGCTTGCCGTCGCCAAGGATGCGGGCCACCGCAATCTTGGTGTTGTCATAAAGGATAGAACGCGGCACGCCTCCGAAGAAGGCAAACCCCGCGACATGGCCGTCGCAGAAGGCCTCCGTCGTCTCCCCCGGATAAGCCTTCACAAAGCAAGCGTCCGAGTGGGGAAGGCTCATCGCCAGGAAGTGGATTTTGCGTTCCACCCCGCCGATGACGGCCAGGGCCTCACCAAAATCAACCTGAGCATGACCGGGGGGATGCGCCAGTGGAACGAACATCTCTCGCTGGCGCTGCCGGGAACCGCAGATGTAGTCCTTCACAATAGTGATCCCGCCGGTGAAGCCATACTCATCACGCAGCCGCTCGAAGATCCGCTTCGATGTGTGCCGTTGCTTCTTCGGACGCTCTTTATCCTCTTCCAGGATGCGCTCGATAACACCGATGAAGGGATTGAGCTTCGGGCGGACCGGCGGCCTCGTCCGGACATAACCAGGTGGGACCGAATAGCTCAGCATCTTCTTGACCGTGCGCGGATCGATCCCAAACCAACGAGCCGCTTCTCGCTGGCTCAGCCCTTCTATCATCACCGCGTGGCGCACCCGCGCATACAGTTCCACTCGCTTCATCCCCCGCCCTTCGCTGCTATCCGCAAAGGGCTATCGCTGACGGAGTTTTAATCCGGCGCAACCAGACTTCCCGGCCGCTTCAATGAGGGATTATTGCTCCGGCGTTCTCAACGGTTTTCCCACCATTTGCGAGCTCGGTCGGTAAGCCCCTCTCCTTTGTGAACCGCATCGTCGATGTAGTCACGGCCGATCTCTGTTAGTCCGGGTTTCCTGGCGAGCGTAGTCATCAGGACTTTCAGCTCAGTATCAACTGACCAGGGGTGAACACTCGCTTCCCGCATGAGGCGCAAACACATCATCGCGCGCTTTGGTTGGTCCCTCTCGCTTGCATCGAGTTGCAGATCCGCCATGCACTCGGCAATTGCAAGCGCGTTGTCCAAGAGACGTCGCTTTAGCCAAGGAACGTGGGCGTTATCGAACGTACCAAGGTGTTCGGCCTTCTGACGAAGAATTTCAATTTTCTGCCGCATCGCCTTGTGCAGTGCTGCGCGAAACCGCTCGGACGCCTCATCCACGTTTCCGAGCCAGTCGCCAATCAGAGCGCGATCGAATTGCTGTCGCGCCCAACCTGAACCGAAAATAGCCCCGGCACCGCCGACGCCGCTGAAGACGACGGCACCGGACAATTCCCGAGCACGATCAGCGAAGGCGCCGAATTTGAAAATGCCGGCAAGATCCGCC
>PVMK01133004.1_pt1 | contig 15490 bp, 13 predicted proteins | sample 1853481 | NCBI WGS metagenome assembly PVMK01 (sample SAMN08533507, study PRJNA380276) | Marine sediment metagenome, whole genome shotgun sequencing project.
AGGTGATCTGGCAGCGCATACCCAGGCGCTCGGCGGTGGCGGCGCAACTGTCGGGGAAAAAGTACATATCGCTGAAAGTCGTGGTGCCCGAGCGGATCATCTCGGCAATGGCCAGTTCGGTTCCATCGCGCACGAATTGTGCGCTGGCGTGGGCCGCCTCGGCGGGCCAGATGTGCTGTTCCAGCCAGGGCATCAGGGCCATGTCGTCCGCATAGCCGCGCAGCAGGCTCATGGCGGCGTGGCCGTGACAGTTAACCAGGCCGGGGAGCAGGGCATGCCCGGGAAGTTCCAGCACTTGCCGGGCGTCAATGGCCCGGGCTTCGCTGCGCGGTAGCAGGGCCGTGATGCGGTCTTTGGTCAGTGCGATGCTGTAGTTTTCGAGCACCGCGCCGTGTGGTATCACCGGCACAACCCAGTCCGGGTGAAGCAGGATATCAGCGGTTTCTGGTAGCGGGCTCATGGGGCGTTATTCGGGTTCCCTTAGGCGTCTGTATCTGGTCAAAAAACCGCCAGTTGGCGGCTGTTATCTTGGAAATTGGGGGTCCGCGCAGAAGTATAACCGCAAAACTGCCAGAGCCGGCTGAATATCTGCCAGAGCTGCCTGAATTGCGGCGAAATTCTGCAAAAACATAGCGAGAAGGGGGTATCTTCCCGTATAATCGGCGGTTTGTTTTCGAGCGCGCGCAATACTGTCTGTGCGGCATTGAAGGGCCCGCTATAGAGGCTCAGTCGCTGCCCTGAAAGCCAATTCGTAGGTACTCAAGGAAACCGTTGTACATGGGTGAAATAGCCAAAGAAATTCTTCCCGTCAATATCGAGGACGAGATGAAACAGTCCTACCTCGATTACGCCATGAGTGTGATCGTAGGAAGGGCCCTGCCCGATGTGCGAGACGGTCTCAAGCCCGTGCACCGGCGCATCCTGTTCGCCATGAACGAGCTCAACAACGACTGGAACAAGGTCTACAAGAAGTCAGCCCGTGTAGTGGGCGATGTTATCGGTAAATACCATCCCCACGGCGATTCCGCGGTGTATGAAGCCATCGTGCGCATGGCCCAGCCATTTTCACTGCGCTATATGCTGGTGGATGGCCAGGGTAACTTTGGTTCGGTGGACGGGGATTCGGCCGCCGCCATGCGGTATACCGAGATTCGGATGCGCAAGATCGCCCACTCGATATTGGCGGATCTCGACAAGGAGACGGTGGACTTCGTAGACAACTACGACGGCACCGAGCGTATTCCGGCGGTGATGCCCACCCGGGTGCCCAACCTGTTGATCAACGGTTCTTCCGGCATCGCCGTGGGAATGGCGACCAATATCCCGCCGCATAACATCAATGAGGTGATCAGTGGCTGCCTGGCTTTGATCGCCGACCCCGAATTGACGGTCGATGAGTTGATGGAGCACATCCCGGGCCCCGATTTTCCCACTGCCGGTATTATCAATGGCCGCGCCGGCATTATCCAGGCCTATCGCACCGGTCGTGGCCGCATCTATGTGCGGGCGCGTGCGGAGGTTATTAAGGATGAGAAGCGGGGCAAGGACATCATCCTTATCCACGAATTGCCCTACCAGTTGAATAAGGCCCGCCTGATCGAGCGCATCGCTGAACTGGTCAAGGACAAGAAAATAGAGGGCATTACCGAACTGCGCGACGAGTCCGACAAGGACGGCATGCGTGTTGTCATCGAACTGCGCCGTGGCGAAATCGGCGATGTGGTGCTGAACAACCTCTATGCCCAGACCGGACTGCAGTCCGTGTTCGGCATTAACATGGTGGCGCTGGTCGATGGCCAGCCGAAGATCCTGAATCTCAAGGAGATTCTGCAAGCGTTCATTCGTCACCGGCGTGAGGTGGTGACGCGGCGCACCGTATACCTGCTGCGCAAAGCGCGAGAGCGCGGCCATATCCTGGAAGGCCTGGCCATCGCGCTGACTAATATCGATCCGGTCATCGCACTGATCAAGGCATCTGTCAGCTCGGCAGAGGCCAGGGAGAAGTTACTGGCGCAGTCCTGGGAGTCCGGCGATGTTACCGGCATGCTGGAGCGCGCCGGCAGTGACACCTGCCGCCCGGATGATCTGGACCCCCAATACGGACTGCGCGACGGCAAATATTACCTGTCGCCGGTACAGGCCCAGGCCATCCTGGATTTGCGCCTGCATCGCCTGACCGGGCTGGAGCATGAAAAACTGCTGAACGAATACCAGGAGCGATTGCGTGAAATTGCTGATTTCCTCGATATCCTGGGGGATCCGGAGCGGTTGAAGCTGGTGATCCGCGAGGAACTGGAGGACATAGTCGCCGAGTATGGTGACGAGCGCCGCACTGAAATTACCGCGTCCCAGCACGACCTGACAGTGGAAGACCTGATCACTGAAGAGGACAGGGTGGTCACTATCTCCCACGGGGGCTACGCCAAGACCCAACCACTGACCGATTACCAGGCCCAGCGCCGTGGCGGTATGGGTAAGTCCGCCACCGCGGTCAAAGACGAGGATTTTGTCGAGCACCTGCTGATCGCCAGTACCCACGCCACCATTCTGTGCTTCTCCAACCTGGGTAAGGTTTACTGGCTGAAGGTGTACCAGATACCGCTGGCGGGGCGCAACTCCCGTGGCCGTCCCATGGTCAACCTGTTGCCGCTGGAAGAGGGCGAGCGGGTGACATCCATTCTGCCGGTGGAAGAGTACACCGAAGGGCACTACATCTTTATGGCCACCGCTAACGGTACCGTGAAGAAAACCGCCCTGACCAATTTCGCCCGCCAGCGCAGTGTCGGTCTGCGCGCCCTGGAGTTGGACGAGGGTGACGTGCTGGTGGGAACTGCCATCACGGTAGGCGACTGTGATGTCATGCTGTTCAGCAGTGAAGGCAAAGCGGTGCGTTTCAAAGAGGAGGATGTGCGCGCCATGGGCCGTACCGCCAGAGGCGTGCGTGGTATTCGCCTGGGCGAGGGACACAGCATGATCTCCCTGATTATTCCGCAAGCAAATGGCAAGGTGCTCACCGTGAGTGAGAATGGCTATGGTAAACGCACAGTGATCGAGGATTTTCCCACCAAGGGTCGCGGCAACAAGGGCGTCATCGCCATGTCTACCAGTGACCGTAACGGTAAGCTGGTCGGCGCGGTGCAGGTATTTGAGGGCGACGAGCTGATGTTGATCTCCAATCAGGGCACCCTGGTAAGAACCCGTACCGACGAAGTGTCTGTACTGGGTCGCAATACGCAGGGTGTGCGCGTCATCCGCACCAAAGCAGGAGAGCACCTGGTGGGGGTAGAGCGTATCGATGAGCCGGCGCCCGAGGTGGTGTTCGAAGACGAACCAGAAGACGGTGGTGAGCAGTAGCAAGCCGCCCCTGCAGGTCACAAGGAAACAAGCAATATGACCCGTTGTTACAACTTTTGCGCCGGACCGGCCTCTCTGCCTGAGTCGGTGCTGGAAATTGCCCGCGATGAGATGCTGGACTGGCATGGCAGTGGCCTGTCCCTGATGGAAATGAGCCATCGCAGCCCTGAAATCGTGGGTGTGGCGCAGCACGCCGAGCAGACCCTGCGTAATTTGCTGGGCGTATCCGACGATTATGCCGTGCTGTTCCTGCAAGGGGGTGCGAGCACGCAGTTTTCCGCTGTGCCTCTGAACCTGCTGGGCGACAAGGGCAGCGCCGACTATATCAACACCGGGCAGTGGTCCAAAAAGGCTATCGCCGAGGCGAAGCGCTACTGCGACGTTAATGTGGCAGCGTCTTCTGAAGATACAAACTTCTCCACCATACCACCCCGGGATAGCTGGCAGTTGGGCGCGGATGCGGCCTACCTGCACTACACGCCCAATGAGACCATTGGTGGTGTGGAGTATTTCTGGACGCCGCAGGCACAGGTGCCGCTGGTGGCGGATATGTCCTCCACTATCCTGTCTCGCCCTATCGAGGTTGATGACTTCGGGGTGATCTACGCTGGCGCCCAGAAGAATATCGGGCCCGCCGGCCTCACCCTGGTCATTGTACGCCGCGACCTGCTGGGTCGCGCGGATGCGAAGTGTCCCGCCATGCTCAACTGGCAGACCGCCGCGGACAACGACTCCATGTACAACACGCCGCCGACCTATGCCCTGTACCTGGCGGGCCTGGTGTTTGACTGGCTGCAGCGTGGCGGCGGCCTGGAGGCGATGGGGGCTATCAACCAGCGCAAGGCGCAAAAGTTGTACGCGGCCATCGACGACAGTGATTTTTACGCCAACCCGGTGGAACTGGCCAGCCGTTCGTTGATGAACGTGCCCTTTATCCTGGCGGATGCGGCCCTGGACAAGCAGTTTCTGCAGGAATCCGAGGCGGCGGGGCTGTTGAATCTCAAGGGGCATCGCTCCGTGGGCGGCATGCGCGCCAGTATCTATAATGCGGTGAGCGAGGCGGCGGTGGACGCCCTGATAGCCTTTATGCAGGACTTTGAACAACGCAAGGCGTAGTTTCGCTTATGGCAGATAATAGGGATCTCGACCAGGTCAGGGCGGACATAGACGCCATAGACCAGGAAATCCAGGCGCTGATCAGTCGTCGGGCGCAGTGCGCGCAGCGCGTGGCCGACATTAAGCTGGCGGAGATACTGGCGGCGCAGGAGCGCGGCGAGCCGGACACGGAGGTGGTTTATTATCGCCCGGAGCGCGAGGCCCAGGTATTGGAGCGCATCATCAAGCGCAACCCGGGGCCACTGGCCGGCACGACGGTCGCGCACATCTTTCGCGAAATCATGTCGGCCTGCCTGGCACTGGAAAAACCACTGCAGGTCGCCTACCTGGGCCCCGAGGGCACATTTACCCAGGCGGCATCGATCAAGCACTTCGGTCACGCCGCTATTTGCGTATCCCAGCCCACCATCGATGCGGTATTTTCCCAGGTGGAATCCGGCGAGTGTAATTACGGCGTGGTGCCGGTGGAGAATTCCACAGAGGGCATGGTGAGTCACACTCTGGATAACTTCATGGACTCGTCGTTAAAGATCTCCGGTGAAGTGGAGTTGCGCATAGGTCATCACCTGCTGGTGGCTCCGCATACGGCGCAGCAGGATATATCCCGAATTTGTGCCCACCAACAGGCCCTGGCCCAGTGCCGCAACTGGCTGGACAAGCACTGGCCCAATATCGAGCGGGAGGCGGTGAGCAGCAACGGTGAGGCGGCCCGTATGGCGGCCGAAATCCCCGGTGTGGCCGCGGTGGCCGGTGATATGGCGGCGGAACTGTACCACCTGGAGAAAGTGGCTGCGCATATCGAGGATTACGCGGATAACACCACCCGCTTCCTGATCATCGGGCGCGAGGAGGTACCCCCCAGTGGCCGCGACAAGACCTCTATCATTGTCTCCAGTCGCAACAAACCCGGTGCGCTGTTCACTTTGCTGGAGCCTTTTCGGCGCGGCGGCATCAGCCTGACCCGGATTGACACGCGGCCCTCGCGTACGGAGAAGTGGGCCTATGTATTTTTCATTGAGTTTGAAGGCCATCTGCAAGATGACAATATCGCGGCTATCGTGACTGAACTGGAAGAGCAGTCAATTTTGCTGAAGCCACTGGGGTCTTATCCCCAGTCTGTGCTCTAGATGGCCTACGCCTCGAACAATGTCGTTATCCTGGGCCTGGGGCTGATTGGCGGCTCCCTGGCGCGGGCGTTGCGCCGCAGTGGCTTTAGCCGGCGTTTTATTGGTTACGGGCACCGGGAGCCCTCCCTGCGCCGCGGGGTGGAGTTGGGTGTCATCGATGACTATACCCTGGACCTGGATGAAGCCATCGAGCAGGCGGATATTCTGGTGGTCTGCACACCTACCCTGGTGGCCTCCAATATGCTGCAGCGGATATTGCCCCGGCTGATTGGACACACGGATGGGCCATTGATCACCGATGTGGCCAGCGTCAAGGGGAATATACTGGATGCCGCGCGGCAGGCGTGGCATGGCGGCATGCCTCCGCAGCTGGTATTGGGTCACCCGATAGCGGGCTCGGAGCGCAGTGGTGTGGACGCCGCCAGCGCCGACCTGTTTGTCAATCACCGGGTGATACTCACGCCGGTTGAGGGTAACGACCCGGCAGCCGTGGAGCTGATTCGCGCCATGTGGGACAGTACCGGCGCCGAGGTGGTGGATATGAGCGTGGCGGCGCACGATGCGGTGTTGGCCGCTACCAGCCATCTGCCCCATGTGCTGGCGTATACCCTGGTGGATGCCCTGGCCCAATCCGCTGCCAGTGACGATATTTTCCGCTTCGCCGCGGGTGGCTTTCGCGACTTTACCCGCATCGCTTCCAGCGACCCGGTCATGTGGCGCGATATCGCCATCGCCAACAAGGGGCCCCTGCTGGCTGCTATCGACACCTTCAGTGAGCACCTGGGCCGCCTGCGCAGTGCGGTGGCCGCCGACAACGCGGACCAGTTATTCGACACCTTCAGTCGGGCCAAGCAGGCCCGTGACGAATTCTCCGCTATCCTGGCGCAACGCGACCAGCAGAAACCCTGAGAGAAACACTATGGAATTCAAGTTAATGCCCGGTGGCGCCATTGTGGGCGAGGTTAGGGTCCCCGGCGACAAATCCATCTCCCACCGCTGCATCATGCTCGGTGCGCTGGCCGAGGGGATCACACGGGTCAGTGGTTTCCTGGAGGGCGAAGATGCCCTGGCCACGGTGGCCGCCTTTCGGGCCATGGGGGTGGAGATAGAAGGACCCGATGACGGCAACGTGATCATTCACGGCGTAGGCATGTGGGGGTTGAAAGCGCCTCGTGCGGCCCTGGACCTGGGTAACTCAGGCACCAGTATCCGGCTGTTGTCCGGCCTGCTGGCGGGGCAGCTGTTCGATACGCAGCTGACCGGGGACGCCTCCTTGCGCGCACGACCCATGGGGCGGGTGATAGAACCCCTGTTACTGATGGGAGCCGATATACAGGGGCAGGCCGGTGGTCGGCCGCCCCTGCAGATTGCCGGCGGCAGGCCCCTGCGCGGTATTCAGTATGAACTGCCGATGGCGAGTGCCCAGGTAAAGTCCTGTGTGCTGCTGGCCGGCTTATATAGCGAGGGTGGCACCTCTGTCACCGAGCCCGCTGCGACCCGCGATCACACCGAGCGCATGTTGCGTGGCTTTGGCTACGAGGTCACCAGTGACAATGGCGTGATCTCACTGGCCGGCGGCGGCAGCCTGCTGGCAACCAATATCGATGTGCCGGCGGACATTTCATCCGCCGCATTTTTCCTGGTGGCCGCCAGCATCGCGCCGGGATCGGATTTGTTGCTCACCCATGTGGGTATCAACCCCACGCGTACCGGTGTGCTTAACATATTGCGACTGATGGGCGCCGATATCACCGTCAAGAACCAACGCGAGGTGGGCGGCGAGCCAGTGGCTGACATCCGTGTGCGCTATGCGCCCCTCAAAGGTATTGAAATCCCCGGGGAGCAGGTGCCACTGGCCATCGATGAATTTCCCGTGCTGTTTATCGCAGCGGCCTGTGCCGAGGGCCGTACCGTGTTGCGCGGCGCCAAAGAGCTGCGCGTCAAGGAGAGTGATCGCATCGCCGCCATGGCGGAAGGCCTGACCACCCTGGGTATTGTCAACGAGGTATTGGAAGACGGTATTGTTATTGAGGGCGGCACCCTGGGTGGGGGTGTGATTCACACCCACCAAGACCACCGTATCGCCATGTCCTTCGCCATCGCTGCCCTGCGCGCCGAGCGGGAGATATCCATTCTCGATTGTGATCATGTGGCCACATCCTTTCCCGGCTTTGACGCCCTGGCCCGGGGGCTGGGCCTGCAAATCTCCACCCTGGCGGGCTGAGCGATGACCGACGTTCCTGTTGTCACAGTCGATGGCCCCTCCGGCGCGGGCAAGGGCACTATCAGTCATATGCTGGCCGAAGCCCTGGGTTGGCACTTGCTCGACAGCGGGGCCCTGTACCGGGTAACCGGCCAGGCCTGCCTGATTGAAGGGGTCAGCTGGGAAGATCACCGGGCGGTAACCGAGGTGGCCAGGCATCTGGATGTGAGCTTTTGCGCCGCACCCAGCGGCGAGATCCTGGTGGCTTATAAAGGGGAGGATGTCAGTCGCGCCATACGCACGGAAGAGGGTGGCCGCGGCGCTTCCACCGTGGCGGCGATTCCCGCGGTGCGCGAGGCCCTGCTGCAGCGACAGCGGGAGCTGCGGCGCCCGCCCGGCCTGGTGGCCGACGGGCGCGATATGGGTACCGTGGTGTTCCCCGGGGCACCTCTCAAGTTTTACCTTACCGCCAGTGCCACAGAGCGCGCCGAGCGCCGTTACAAGCAGTTGATCGCAAAGGGGGAAAATGTTAGTCTCCCGCGCCTTCTTGAGGATATCGAGGAGAGAGACGCGCGCGACAGTAACCGTGAGGTCTCTCCTTTGGTGCCCGCGGAGGACGCCATCATCATCGATAGCACGGCCACTCCCATCTCTGGTGTGTTTGAGTTGGTCATGTTAAAGGTGAAAGAAAGAGGCCTTAATTAGTCGCGATCGGCGTCTATCTCCTTCTAAAATGGCAAAAATTCTGTCGATCTTACTGAGTCCAGTCAGGGTTGGAGCGGCAGTTTATAGTGGATGACCCGGGCCGGCTGGAGGCGCGGTAATGGTGGGAGACCACCGATCATATACAACAGGTAATGTGCAATGAGCGAATCCTTCGCTGAACTATTTGAAGAGAGTCTGAAAACCGTCGATATGAAGCCGGGTGCCATCGTCACCGGCGTGGTTATCGACATAGATAACGAGTGGGTTACCGTACACGCGGGCCTGAAGTCTGAAGGTGTTATCCCTCGTGCCCAATTGCTCGATGCCGGCGGCGAATGCCAGCTGACTATCGGGGACGAAGTGCAGGTCGCCCGGAAACCGTGGAAGACGGTTTCGGTGAGACCAAGCTATCGCGCGAGAAGGCCAAGCGCGCCGAGGCATGGAAAGACCTGGAAGCGGCTCACGAAGCCGACGAAGTGGTTACCGGCATTATCAACGGCAAGGTCAAAGGCGGCTTTACCGTGGATATCAATACTATCCGCGCATTCCTCCCGGGCTCTCTGGTGGATGTGCGTCCGGTGCGCGAGACTGTGCACCTGGAAGGCAAGGAACTGGAATTCAAGGTCATCAAGCTGGACCAGAAGCGCAACAACGTGGTGGTTTCACGTCGCGCCGTGATGGAAGCTGCCAACAGCGTCGAGCGTGACGCACTGCTGGAATCCCTGCAGGAAGGCATGTCCATCAAGGGTATCGTGAAGAACCTGACCGACTACGGTGCGTTTGTTGACCTGGGCGGCGTTGACGGCCTGCTGCACATTACCGACATGGCCTGGAAGCGGATCAAGCATCCCTCCGAGATCGTGGAAGTGGGCCAGGAGATCGACGTCAAGGTCCTCAAGTTCGACCGCGAGCGCAACCGTGTGTCACTGGGTCTGAAGCAACTGGGTGAAGATCCCTGGGGTGAGATCACCGGTCGTTATCCCGAGGGCAGCCGCGTCCAGGCGCGCATCACCAACCTCACCGACTACGGCTGTTTTGCCGAGTTGGAAGAGGGTGTTGAAGGTCTGGTTCACGTATCCGAAATGGATTGGACCAACAAGAACGTACACCCCTCCAAAATCGTCAACCTGGGCGATGAGGTAGAGGTAATGGTTCTGGATATCGACGAAGAACGTCGTCGTATCTCACTGGGTATCAAGCAGTGCCAGCAAAACCCCTGGGACGCATTCGCTTCCCAGTACGCCAAGGGTGACAAGATCTCCGGCAACATCAAGTCTATTACTGACTTTGGTATCTTCATCGGTCTGCAAGGCAACATTGACGGACTGGTACACCTGTCCGACATCAGCTGGAACGAAACTGGCGAAGAAGCCGTGCGCAATTACAAGAAGGGCGACGAGATCCAGACAGTTATCCTGTCCATCGATCCCGAGCGCGAGCGCATCTCCCTGGGCGTCAAGCAACTCGAAGACGATCCATTCGGCAACTATGTCGCGGAGAACGACCGCGGTGCTATTGTTACCGGTGAAGTTGTCGAAGTCGATGCGAAGTCGGTTGTCATCAAGCTGGCGGAAGAAGTTGAAGGCGTTCTCAAGGCCTCTGACATCAGTCGCGACAAGGTTGACGATGCGCGCAGCCTGTTCAAGGTGGGCGACTCTGTAGAAGCCAAGATCATCTCTGTGGATCGCAAGAACCGCGGCCTGGCCCTGTCTATCAAGGCCAAGGACTACGATGACGAGAAGGAAGCTGTGAAGTCCCTGAAGGATTCCGAAAAGGAAAAGGCCTCTCCGGGTACTATCGGCGACCTGATCAAGGCGCAGATGACCGAGAAGTAATTCGCTGTACCGGGCTTCGGCTCAACTCTCTAAAGGGCTCGCTTCGGTGGGCCCTTTTTTGTTGAGGTTGCCTGGGTTTATCCCCGAGCAGCGGATGTGGAGAAATACCCTATCAGGGTACGCTACAAGCACAAGGATGTGCTCGTAGCGTGTCCGGGGAGGGGAGTAGACCTTTTTGTAGCGGGACAATGGCACTAATCCGTAGAATTATCGTTAAAAAATAACAACTTGCGTAAAAGCCCGCCAGCGTCCACAATATGCTTTCGTCAACGACAACCCATAAGAAAACCTCTGCACAGGGGGCAGTATGACCAAAAGCGAACTGATCGAAACGATTGCGATGCGGCAGAGCCAGTTGTCCTCCAAGGACGTGGAGCTGGCCGTAAAGACGATTCTGGAGCACATGTCCCAGGCGCTATCGTCTGGTGAGCGCATAGAAATTCGCGGCTTTGGCAGTTTCTCACTGCATTTTCGCGAACCGCGCCGCGGTCGCAATCCCAAGACTGGCGATGCTGTGGAGCTTACCGGAAAGTACGTCCCTCACTTTAAGCCCGGTAAGGAATTGCGTGAGCGGGTAAATATGGGATTGCAAATGGGGCTTTAAGTATATTTTTTAACCTCTAGCTGGTGACCTGGACGACCGCATGAAGCTTCTGCGCAAAATAATTACTATTCTCATCGTGCTGGCCACCACAGGTGTGGGGGTGCTGTTCGCCTTGCAAAACAAGGTGCCGGTGCCGCTGGATCTGCTGGTTTATACCTTTGAGCCAAAAAGCCTCGCCCTGTGGGTTCTCGCTGCATTTGCCCTGGGTGGTTTGCTGGGCTTGCTTATCTCCTCGGTGATCATGGTTCGTATGCAGGCCTCTCTCGGCTCTTCCAAACGTCAGTTGGCTAAAGCGCGGACAGAGGTGGACAAGCTGCGCAGCAGCACAGTCGACGCGGCATGAATACACCGGTAATCGTCGCCCTGGATTATGCCGCGGCGGCGCCGGCCCTGTACCTGGCAGAACGCCTTTCTCCCGAACTCTGCCGCCTGAAAGTTGGCAAGGAGTTGTTTACCCGCTGCGGGCCACAGTTGGTAGAAAAACTGCAGCAAATGGATTTTGAGGTGTTTCTGGACCTGAAGTTTCACGATATCCCCAATACTGTCGCAGGGGCTGTGCGGGCCGCTGCCGAGCTCGGTGTCTGGATGGTTAATGTACACGCCGGTGGCGGGCGCAGGATGATGGAGGCGGCGGGGGAAGCCCTGCAGGCATTTCCCCGTAAGCCCCTGTTGATCGGGGTGACCGTGCTTACCAGTATGTCAGACGAGGACTTACTGCAGCTGGGTTACACTGAGTCAGCCCACCAGCGCGTGCTGCGCCTGGCGGCGCTGGCCGCGCAAAGCGGGTTGGATGGCGTGGTTTGCTCCGCGCTGGAGGCCACCGAGTTGCGCCGGGCCCGGGGCGATGATTTTTGCCTGGTCACTCCCGGCATCCGCCTGGCGGGTGATGCCGCCGGCGATCAGCGCCGTGTGGTTACTCCGGCCGATGCTGTGGCTATGGGCTCCGATTACCTGGTTATCGGCCGTTCGGTGACTGGCGCTGATGACCCTCTTGCGGCCTTACAGCGGGTGCATGCTGAGCTGGGGCTCTAAGCACCTGATCCTGACTTATCAGGTGGTTAGAGCCCCAGGGTTAACGCCGTAACATCAAATGCGGCCACAACGACCGTTGCGGCCCGAATCACTGCTAGACTTTTCTTCGGTACGGATGCCTGCAAGGATGCAGTTCGCCTATATGGAGATTATATTATGAACTATTCATACCTGACCCAAGTCTATGCCTGGACCGCACTGGCGGTTGAGCGCATTCTATCAATCCGGCAATTTGGCGCGACCGCCGCCCTGGTCGTCGCGCTGGCCCTTGGCGCGAGCCTGCTCGCCGGAAGCACTGCGGTTGTCGCGCAGAAGGGCGCGCAGGAGGTCGCCGCGGCACCCGCTGTGGCGACCATTAATATCAACTCAGCTGACGCTCAAACGTTGGCTGCCGGACTCAATGGAGTAGGGCAATCGCGAGCAATGGAGATCGTGCGCTACCGAGAGGCCTACGGGCCCTTTGCCTCTGTTGAGGAACTCACTGAGGTGAAGGGGATTGGCAAATCCACCCTCGAAAAAAACCGTGCGTTAATAACACTGGAATAAGGCGACCGCATCCGTATCATGAGGGGGCTTTGGCCCCCTTCTTCATAGCAGCGACTGACTCAAATAGTGTTAACAGACCCTGAATAGCGTGAGATGCCTCGTTACCGGCGCAACCGGATTCGTCGGACGCCGACTTTGCCAGCAACTGGCTGACCAGGGTGACTCTGTTGTTGCGCTGAGCAGGTCAGGTGCCCATCTGGCAGGCGGTATCCCGACCAGGGCACTGGACCTGGCCGTGCACGAACCCGATGTGGCCTTGTTTGCAGGTGTCGAAGTGGTATTTCACCTGGCCGGCATCGCCCATCAGCAGGCGCAGGAATCGGCCTATCAGCACCTAAATTACCTGGCCACGTTAAGTCTGGCCCGCAGGGCCGCCGCCGCGGGGGTAAAGTGTTTTGTATTCCTGAGCAGTGTCAAGGCGATGGGCCCCCCCGGTTCCGCTCTGGCACGCTCGGAAAGTGATTGCTCTCTTCCCGTTGACCCCTATGGCCTGTCCAAATGGCAGGCGGAATGCGCTTTGAGAGAGGAGTTTTCCAGCGCTGCCATGTCGGTGGTCATTTTGCGTCCGGCCCTGGTTTACGGTGCCAGCGCCAAAGGTAACCTGATGCGCCTGGCCGCCGGGGTGCAACGAGGCCTGCCACGACCGCCGGCACAAGGCGCCCGTTCGATGCTGGCACTGCAGGATTTGGTAGATTTGCTGTGTAAGGTCGCTGTTAACCCGCCCGCCGGCGTGCATACCTGGATCGTCTGCGATAGTCGTCCCTACAGTACTCGTACTCTTTACGACGCGTTGCGCCACGCCAGTGGCAAGGGCAGGGGTGTTGCCTGGTTGCCGCGCTGGGGGTGGCGGCTGGGCGCGGCGATGCTTGACCTGGCCTCTCGCGGACGCGGCGAGTCAACGTATAACAAGCTGTTCGGCACCGAGTTGTACAGCAGTGCAGCGGTACTGGCGGCTATGGATTGGCGGCCCGCAGACCGCCTTGAAGATGTGATAAGAGAGTTGGTCATGGTTGGTCGGGAGCGCAATTTATGACCGTAGTGCTGATTACCATGCTGTTGTCAGCTGGACTGTGTGGTGTGTATTTGCTTCTGGCCCGGCGCTGGCAAATACTGGATACACCGAATGAGCGCAGTTCCCATCAGCAGCCCACTCCCCACGGGGGTGGCCTGCCTTTGTTACTGGCATTTGCTGCGGGGCTGCTGCTGGCCACATTGTGGAGGGGTGCCTGGGATAGTGGGTTTATCACGCTGGCGGTGGCAGCACTGTTTCTCATGCTGCTCGGTGTCATTGACGACCTGCGCGGTTTGTCTGTGCGTTTGCGCTTCGCGGTTTATAGTTTGCTGTGTCTATCGGTAGCGGCGATGCTGGTGTCGCCCGTGTTGTCACATGAGATGGCGGACAGCATTGTGCGCGGTGGAGTATGGGTGGCACTCGCGGCGACGGCCATGCTCTGGTCGCTCAATTTGTACAACTTTATGGATGGCATCGACGGTATCGCTGCGACCCAGTGCTTTGTGGCCTGCTGTAGTGCAGCGCTGCTGTCCTGGGGGGCGGGAGGTGACGGCAGCTATGCCCTGTTTTGCCTGCTTCTGGCAGCCAGTCATCTGGGCTTTTTGATATGGAACTGGCCCCCGGCGCGACTGTTTATGGGGGATGCCGGCAGCGTACCCACGGGCTTTTTGCTGGCGGGGCTGGCATTGCTGGGCGCGGTGCAGGGGCAGCTCAATCCCTTGTGCTGGCTGGTGTTACTGGCCGGCTTTGTCACCGATGCCAGCTGGACCCTGGTGTGGCGCATAGTGAGCGGACAGCCGTTCACCCAGCCCCACCGATTACACGCCTATCAGCGCCTCAGTCGACACTGGGACTCTCACCTGGCGGTGGATATGCTGCTGCTGGCGTTGAACGCCCTGTGGCTCGCCCCGCTGGCCTGGGCGGTGCAAACTTGGCCTAACTATGGATTTTTATTGGTAATTTTGGCATATCTTCCACTGCTCTGGGGCATGGCGAAAACAGCCAAATTCGCGTAATTTTCGTTCCCTCTGGGCGCTGCAATAGCAATTCGAACATGCGCCCGTCATGGCCAGGGGAAATAGGAGGGGGCTTGCTGAATCGTCCGGGCAATTTTGTGTCGCGCTCCTTCTCCGGCTTCATAGCCAGTTATCGGGATGCCCTCGAAAAACTCATAGATCTCCCACGCAATATCAGACAGGCCTGCCTGTTATGCCTGGATATGGTGTTTGTTGGCCTTGCGATGTGGTCGGCCGTGGCCTTGCGCTGGGGTCACATGCATTTCCACATGGGGGCCACCGAATACATCTGTGGTGCCGCCACGATACTGGTCAGTGCGGTGGTTTTCCTGCGCCTGGGCCTGTATCGCGCCGTCATTCGTTTCATGGGCCAGCAGGCTATCTGGGCGATTGTCATCGCTGTCACTTATTCCACATTGATACTGGGGGGCACGATCTTTTTCGCCCAGGCGGAAGTGCCTCGCTCCACGCCGCTTATCTACTGGGGTCTGGCGCTGCTGGGTATAGGGGGCTCTCGCCTGACGGTGCGCGCTTATTACCAGGCCAAACTGCGCTCCATGTCCGAGAATGTCATTATCTACGGTGCTGGTGAGTCCGGCCGGGAATTGCTCACAGCCTTTTACCACGGTGACCAGTATCATGCGGTGGCGTTCGTTGATGACGACCGAAAGCTGCAGCGCTCGGTTATCCATGGTTTGCAGGTGGCGCGGCCGGAAAATTTGCCGCAGCTGATTGCCGAGCACGATATCACCCAGGTGCTACTGGCCATTCCCTCGGCATCGCCGGAACGGCGCAAAGAGATCATCAATTCCCTGGTGGGCCTGCCGGTCTATGTGCGTACTGTTCCCAGAATTATGGAATTGCTGGCGGGCCAGGCCAGCATCACCCAGATTCAGGATATAGAGCTGGATGACCTGTTGGGCCGGGACCCGGTGCCGCC
>PVMK01123050.1_pt1 | contig 15489 bp, 20 predicted proteins | sample 1853481 | NCBI WGS metagenome assembly PVMK01 (sample SAMN08533507, study PRJNA380276) | Marine sediment metagenome, whole genome shotgun sequencing project.
CCCGGTGACCTTGTAACCACCAGCGGAAGTTTCCACGACCGCTTCGGGATTCGCCTGGAGGTTGAGCCACCATGCTGGCTCCGCATCAGCCCAACCGTTCATCGCCAAGGTGACGAGGTTGGGTCCGTCGTCGAAATACCCGAGCATCACGCTCCGATCCTGGCCACTGCGGCGGCCAGTGGTTGTCAGATGCATCATGCCCCAGCGATTCGCCTTCGCACGTCTCAACCCGACTCGGCCACGGGTGACGGAATACAGGCCTCGGTGCGCAGACCAGAAGAGGCGAACGAACCAACGCGGGGGAATTCGTGCTCGTTCTTCAGGCCCGCCTGACACTGATCCCTCCTCAGCATTCGACATCACATCGTATCATGGGCGCTCAGCGCCACACTTGGTGATCAGCGGCACTGTCTGACGCTCCAAATCAACTGTGCTACCGGTTCTCGACTTGGCCGGTTGTGATGTCGCCGATCGCCTCGCCGATGAGGATCTGCTCGATCGTCCGCGACAACAGGCCATATGACACCGGGCCGGACACTTTTCCGACAACGATGCCGTTCCGGTCGACGAAGAAGGTCTCCGGCAGCCCGAGCACTCCCCACTCGAACGCGGTCGTGGAACCCTCGTCGATCGCATAGATCGTCGCAGCACTTCTTCCGAGCTCGTCGAGAAAAGCGTCAGCCCTCTGGGCATCGTCCTGATAGTTGACCGCCACGAATGTCGTGTCGAACTCTGCGTAGTCGTCTGCAGCCTGGAGAAGTGCCGCGTGCTCAGTGCGGCAGCCGAAACACCACGACGCCCAGAAGTTGACGACGACGATGTCCCCGGCCAGATCAGCCATCGATATCTCACCATCGGACTCCATGAGGGTGATGGGCGACGCAGGGGCAGGTTCTCCGATGAGCGGCGATGAGGAGATGCCGGGATCGGAGCCGAACCGCCCAGCGAACACGAGGCCGAGCGCGATGAACGCGACGCCTCGATCTCGCGCATGAGCCCGACCGCTGAGTCGCGCACTCCCGCCGGAATCCCATCGTCCGACGCGACGATCGTGAGATGCACGATCGCCTCATCTCCGCGTTCGAGCGTCACGTAGATGTTGCCGACATACCAATGCGCGGTCAGAGACGTCGGGTCACGCTCGAGCGCGGCCTCGACGTACCCAACCGCGACGTCGGGACGGCCCGAGAGGTACGTCATCCACCCGACGTTTGCCAGCGCTTCCGGATTCCGCTCGACCTCAAGTATCACGAAGTAGTGGTCGAGTGCCTGATCGAAGTCGCCGGACTCGAAGTACCTCCGAGCAAGGGCAAGCCGCATGGGGATGACGCCAGGGTTCGCCGCCACCACGGACTCCATCTCCTCGTTCGTGACCTCAGAGAGGTCTCTTCCCTCTCCGCTGAGGATCTCCTCGACAAGCCCCTCGACTCCGCTCGTCGGTGTCGATGTGAGCGAGATCGCAGCTGATATCCCGATGACGACGATCGCGACAGCAACCGCCGCGGTACCGATGATCGACCGACGGCTCATCCGTCGCCGACCGGCTGGCTCACTCGGCTCACTCGATTCCGGGGCGCCATCCTGGCCTCGGCGCTCGATCACGGCGTCCAACTCGGCCACATAGCGGCCGCGCAGCCGGTCGGCGGTCTCGACGTCTATCTCCCCATCGGCGAGCTGCGCATCGAGGTCAGCAAGTTCGTCCGTGAGGAGTTCAATCTGTTGGAGGTCCCTGTCTTCGGTCACGGCTCGACCCCCGTGCGCTTCTCGGTCGACCGCCTGAGAGCGACGATCGCGACGATGCCTACAGCGAGCATGGCAACGGGAGCAAGCCAGAGAAGCAACGTCCAGCCGGAAGTCGAGGTGTCCAAGATGAAGGAGTCGCCGAAGTTGGCGGCGAACTCATCAAGGATCTCTTCATCAGTTGCGCCTTCGGCCACGCGCACGGCGATCAACGCCCGGTAATCCGCAGCGACTCCCGACGCCGAATCTGCAAGCGACTCGCCGTTGCAGAACGGGCATTTGATCGAGTCGGAAAGTGCTGCGACGCGGTCCTCTGCTGTTGGCTCCGAGGAACCCGTCGAAACCAAACCCACGACCATGATCACCAACGCGACCGCGCCAACAGCGAGTGGAAGAATCGATTTGAGGCGGTCACTCATCGCTGGGTGCTTTGTCGGCGGTGGTCACCTGTTCTGACGCTTCGCGACGCCGCGAAGGTTTCCGCCAGTAGGCGATGGATCCACCCGCAACCACGACGATGCCCCCGAACCACAGGAGCCACTGGAACGGGAACACGAAGATGTTCAGAAGGATCCGGTCAGCACCACCCCCGGCGATGCCGACGTATACATCCTCACTAAACGATATCCAGACGTCGGGCGTGCCGATCGGTTGGGAGGCGCCGGGATAGGTGTTCACGCTCGGGCGGAGCGTCGCCTGCACATCCGTGCAACTCCGGTCAAGCAGGTTGACGACGACACCCGAAACCGTACGGTGACGCTGGGCCTCCTCGAACGACCCGACGTACTCGATGCAATACCCCGCCGCATGCGCTGTCCCGCCTACGTCCACGGAGACGACCTCGCGCACGGCGAGGCCACTCGTGGTCGCCAATGCGATCGCCATCAGTGCAATTCCGATATGGGATACCTGGCCTCCCCAGTACCCGGGGTCGCCTTTGCCGACCTTCGCCATCGCTGCGAACACCGGTTCCGGCCTCGCAGACACCACCTCGATGTACCGCAACGACAGGGATGAGATCACGAAGGTGCCAAGAACGATCGTGACTACGACCCCAACCGCGTCAACGCCTGCCAGCACCGTTGACGCTCCAGCGACGAGAGCGATCGCGATCGGCCACCTCAGCCTCCGCCACAGCAGAGCGGGCGTCGCTACCCGCCAAGGAGCAACGGCGCCCACACCGACCGTCAGCAGCAAGAGAAGAGCAATGGGCACACTGGCTCGATCGAAGAACGGGCGGCCAACGGCAACCTCGTCTCCGGAGATCGCCTCGACGATCAGCGGGTACATGGTTCCGAACAGAACCGTGAACCCGAAGACGGTGAGCAGGAGATTGTTCGCGAGGATGAAGCCCTCACGCGAGACGAGCGAGTCGAGCCTTGGCGCCTGTGCGATATCTGGCGCGCGCACGGCGAACAGTGCCAACGACGCTACGACAACCACGGCGAGGAACATCAAGATGGCAGGCCCGACGGCGGACTGGGTGAACGAGTGGACCGATGCGATCACCCCTGATCGGGTGAGGAACGTCCCGAGCAAGGTCAGTGAGAACGTGGCGATCACCAGCATGAAGTTCCACGACTGCAGCATCCCCCTACGTCGCTGGACGATCGCAGAGTGAAGGAACGCCGTGGCGGCGATCCATGGGAGGAGGGCAGCGTTCTCCACCGGGTCCCAGGCCCAGTAACCGCCCCAGCCGAGCACCTCGTACGACCACCATGCGCCGAGGATGATGCCGAACGTCAGGAACACCCACGAAATGAGCGTCCAACGGTGGGTGCGGTCGAGCCATGTCCGGCCGGTCTGCTTCAACCAGAGGGCGCCCATGGCGAAGCCGAACGGAACGGTCAGCCCGACGTAGCCGACGTACAGCAGCGGCGGATGGATGGCCATCAGGATGTGGTTCTGGAGCAGGGGGTTGGGACCGCGGCCCTGGAGCGGGGCGACCGTTTCGGCAAGCGGCCACCACGATGAGGCCGAGCACACACCATTCGTCACATCGGTACACACCGCAAAGGGGTTGGCGACCGTTGCCATGAGTCCGAACCAGAACACTGCCACTGCCGCCATCACAGCGAGGGCTGCCGTCCCGAGCGTGTCCTTCCCAGACGACGTGCGTGACACGATGAAGATGAACGCTGCAAGAAGCAGTCCCCACAGCACGATCGAGCCCTCGAGCGCTGCCCATCCACCGGCGAAGAGGAAGATAAGTGGCGTGGTGGTGGCGGTGTTGTTCGCCACGTACAGCACCGTGAAGTCGTGGCTCAGGATCGCTGTCTCAAGCAATACGAAGGACGCGAGCGACGCTCCGGCAAGAACCGCGACGGGAACGGCAAGGTTGGCGGGTTCACGCTTCATCGCCGACCGCGCCCCCAGAAATGCAATGGAGCCAGCGGCGAAAAGCGCTGTGACGACCGCGGCGTACCCGAGGGTGGCGATCACGATTCGGTGCAGGTGTGCAGTTCGGTGTCGTAGCGATCGGTGTCCGATCCGTACTGCTCGTCGTGCTTGACGAGCATCGTGTCCGACTCGAACGCCTCTCCGGTCCACACCCCCTCCACCACCACGCCGATGCCTTCTTGGAAGAGTTGCGGCGGCACACCGGTGTGGATCACGTCGACGAACGTGTCACAGTCCTCGACCTCGAAATGGACCTCGGTTCCCTGATCGACGACCGACCCGACAACGACGCGACCGCCAAGACGAAGCCGGTCCTCGCTGGCAGATCTTGCTTGCACCCTCGGGCGTGTTGAAGTAGACGAGCGAGGCGTTGAGGTTGACGATGAGCACACCGAGCACGCCGATCAGAACCACGGCGGGGATCACGAACTTGGCATAGCGTCTCACGAGCGTTCGTTCAGTCTGAGTCTGGCCTTCTTGATCCGCATCGCGATCGAACCGGCGAACGCCACGAGGCTCACATACGTCACGCCGTACGCCGCCGCGACCCATCCCCATTCGCTTCCGAAGTCCATCAGCTTTCCTCCCCGAGACTTGGGGCGGTGACGGCGGCACCCGCCACCGGTCCGGCGTCTGATTGCTCGGCACGGAGGACCTGCTCCTCGAGTCTTGCGAGTTCCATCCTCTTCACCATCATCGCGACGTACATCAGCGTGAACATCGCAACCGACACCAGAAGAGCCACGACCATCTCTCCATCCATGTCCGGGCTCTCTGGCTTGAGCAGCGTTGGGGCTTGGTGCAAGGACCTCCACCAGACAACCGAGAAGTGCACGAGAGGAACCTGCACGATGGCGAGGACTCCAAGGATGGCACTCCTCTTTGCTCTCGCATCGATGTCGTCCGTCGTTCGGCGGAGGGCGAGATACCCCAGGTACACGAAGAACATGATCGCCGTGAGCGTCAATCTGGCATCCCAGGTCCACCAGACACCCCACGTTGGCTTGCCCCAGATCATTCCAAGCACAAGGGTCAGACCCGTGAAGTAGACACCGATCTCAGCTGACGACGCCGCAAGGCGGTCCCAGATGAGCGTCGATCGCCACAGGTACATCGCCGATGCGGCCATCGTGACACCGAATGCGAGATAGGCAAGCCATGCGCCTGGCACGTGGACGTAGAGGATGCGCGACAGTTGCCCCTGTACTGCGTCTTGAGGGACGAGCATTCCGGCGACAAGCGTGACCAGACCAGCTATGACAATGGCGATCCACGGCCATACGCGGCTGCGATCGGGCGCTGTGGTGGTCATCCTGTCTCCTGTAGAGGCCTGGCAGAAAGGACTCCTGCGATCGCCAGGACGAGCACAACGACGACCAACATCAGAATCCATGTGAGGATACTGTGGCCGAGCCGTAGTCCCTCGAAGGCTTGCGTTGCAGCGATGAGCAAAGGGACAGACATCGGCGCAACGATGAGTGGGACGAGAGCAGCCGCGGACCGGTCGGTCGCAACGATTCCTCCTGCAAGCGTTCCGAGCAGGCCAAGTCCGATCGCGACAAGGACCAAGATCAGTGGCACCCATGCCCAGCCAACGATCCTGATGTCGTACAGGGCGATGGTCAGCAGGCCGAGAATCACCTCGAACACGACAAGGAGAAGCGAACTCGCCGCAGCAGATCCCACGAACAAGGCCGCAGGATCGATGCCGGTGAGCGACACCATGTCCTTCTGCGATTGCGAGTCAGCGCCTGTCCTCCGCACCGAAACCAACACTCCGAAGAGCATCACAACGACCCAGAACATCCCTATGCCGACAGCCCTGAGCGTCGGTGCATCCGTCCCTATTGCGATCGGAACGAGAAGCAGGGCAACGGCACCGAACGGGAGGGTCACCCAGGCGACCTCACCAGACCGTCGCTCCCTGAGGAGGTCGCGGCTCGCAACGGTTCGAGCCTGCCCGAAGAACGACACACTCATCGCAGCGTCCCCTCGGCGATCTCGCACGTACGATCGACGACCGCTTCAACTCTTGCGTGATCGTGCGAGACGAGTACGGCAGCACCACCCCGTTTGACGGTTCTCGCGACGAGATCGTCAACGACGTCGATCGCATCGGCATCCAGAGCTGAGAGTGGCTCAGCGAGAAGAAGCAGGTCTGGCTTCACCATCAGGATCCTGGCGAACTCAGCTCTTCGCTTCATGCCGTGGCTGCATCGGGCCACCCTTCGGTCGATCGCCCCACCAAGCCCTACAGATTCAAGGCTCGAGATCGCAAGCGCATCCTCGATCCCCATCGATTGGGCAACGAACGTCAGGTTCTCCTTGAGCGTCAGCTCGGGATACCAGCCAGGCGTGTGGCCGATGTATCCGATTCGGGGGCGAACGATGAACCGGTCGGGGCTGGAAAGATCCACTCCGAAGACGCTTCCCGTGCCAGCAGACGGCCTCGTCAGAGTCGCGATCAGACGCAGGAGGGTCGTCTTGCCTGCACCGTTGGTCCCGAACAATCCGACGGATTCTCCTTCAGTGACGGTGAAGTCGACATCGCGCAGGATCGGAACGGCGCCAGCTCTGACAGCGGCGCCGGCGAGCGAGACGATCGTGGTCGCGTGTGGCATTGGCGCAGGGTACCGATTGCACCAAGCACACAGGTACCTGACGCTCCGACCCGGACCGTTCGATGGGCTGTCAGCCACATATACGTGGCCTGGAACCCTGGGTACGCGAAAGCCGGCCGCTTTGGGTGGAATAACGCCTCGACGCCCTAGGTTTCCCCGTCGAGACTATTTCAGGAGTGACCGCACCGTGGCAACCATCGACATCACCGAAGAGACCCTCGCCGAGACGATCGAGGGCAACGACATCGTGCTCATCGACTTCTGGGCCGAATGGTGTGGACCGTGCAGAACCTTCGGCCCCACCTACGAGAAGGTGTCCGAGAAGTTCCCCAACATCACCTTTGCAAAGGTCGACACTGAGGCTGAGCAGCAGGTCGCAGCGAACTTCGGTATCCGATCGATTCCGACGCTCGTCGCCTTCAGGGACAACATCGGCGTGTTCTCACAGCCAGGTGCCTTGCCTCAGGATGCACTCGAGGAGTTGATCGGGCAGATCGAGGCGCTCGACATGGACTCGATCCGCAAAGAGATCGCATCAGAGGCTGACGGCGACGGCGATGGCGACGGTCATGATCACGACCATGATCACGATCACGACCACCAGCACGCCTAACGAGCTTCGTCAGACCTACCGGCCGCGATTGACGAGCGGGGCAAGCACCTTCTGAGCTGCCGCAAGGTCGGCTCTATCCACGACAAGTTGGACGCTGTAACGACCGAGTATCCCCGGGTCGGTGATCACTGTGGATGGGATTTCGGCGTCGTTGAGCAGCCCCCACCCCTCCTCCGCATCATCGATGTTGTCGAACACGGCGGCCGCGATATCGTTACCGAGAATGGACATCAGCCGTCTGTACCTCCTGTGAAGTTCCACGCTGCAAGGTGGAATGGCGGTGTGTGAACCACCGCCGGGTGCTCCTCGCCATTGGCGAACCGACTGTTCGATCCTATGCCTGTGACGTTCCCCGGCGCGAGGGCGTCGATGAACGACTGGGTGAACCGAAGGTTCGTGAGCGCCCCGGTGATCACACCGTTCTCGATCATGAACGTGCCGTTTCGGGTGAGACCGGTGACCACAAGAGACTTCTTGTCGAGCACGCGGCAATAGTTGAACGTGGAAACGTAGATGCCGTGTTCAACTCCCGCGATGAGGTCCGCCTCGGTGGCGGCACCTTCCTCAAAGAACATGTTCCGTGCGGTCGGGCCGCCCGTGTAGCTCTCCCCGGCGAACGGGGCCCGTCCGTTGGGTGCCACGGAGAAGTGTGCCGCGGTTCGTCGATCGTGGAGCAACGTCGGGGTGACTCCACCATCGATCAAAGCGAGACGCTCACGCGTCGTCCCCTCGGCGTCGAAACTGAGCCCGAGCGCCCTCGAGTCGAACGCATCGTCGACAAGGGTCACACTCGGGTCGAATCTTCGTTCACCGATCGTGACGAACGACGTTCCATCCCGTGCGCTGCGGCCGCTGAAGCCGTCATCCCGTATGAATTCAGCGATCGTCGCCATGCACTCAGGAGCGAGAACAACTTCGTACACGTCAGGCTTTGCGTCGAACGCGTTACGTCCCGCCCGCGCTCTCTCCGCTGCGAGCGCCCCTGCCGCCCGACCGTCGATCGAGCCGATGCCTATCCCTGCCGAGTGCCCGGTGCCTGCGCCCGTGGCCGTCTGATGGATGCCGTCGAGCACGGCCATCGTGTAGCGGCCGTCGGTGAACCGCCCGTTCGTGTTCCCGTATGCGACATACCAACTGTTGGTCTCGCACATCCCAGCAGCCGAGAGTCCCTCCCCGGCATCAACGAATTCCTTGACGATGTTGGCTCGGGCGGCGGGGTCAACGGTCGCAGTCGGCTCGTCGAAGCGGTCGTGGTCGACCGGGTCCACGGGTCCGCCGAACCCAGGAAAGTCATCGTCGACGCGCTGAAGCGTTGCTTGGGCGATCGCGGACGAGACCATCGATTCGATTCCGGCGGACGTCGGGTTCGTTGTCGCAGCGCTTGCGACCCTCCCTGCGACCGCCACCTTGATCGTCAGGTCGGCGACATCGTCCGATACGTTCTGATGGATGAAGGAGTTGGCGAACCGGGTGAGTTCGGACGTGCCGGTCTTTGCGACCACCTGGGCCTCGGCGCGATCGCCAACGATCTCGAGCGCCTGTTCGACAAGTTCGGTTGACCGGCTCACGCCTGCACCCCGACGCGCACGTTCCTGAATCTTGCCGGTGACGCCGAGTGCCCTGTGTGGGCAACCTGCATCGGCTGACCCTTGCCACAGTTCGGGATCCCCCAGTGCACCCATTCCGACTCGCCGGCAAGCCGGTCGAGCGAGCCCCAGAACTGAGGTGTGATACCCGTGTACGTGGGGTTCTTCAGGATCCGACCGAGCTCTCCGTTCTTGACCTCGTACCCGATCTCGCATCCGAATTGGAAATTGAGCCGCTTGTCGTCGATGGACCACGACCTGTTCGTTGCCATGTACACGCCGTCATCGGTGTCGGCGATGATGTCATCGAGGGTCCCGCTGCCGGGAAGCAGCCCGACATTCGTCATGCGGACCATCGGGATCCGGTTGTAACCATCCCCGCGCACCATACCTCCCGGCGTGAGGCCGGCGATCGCGGCGGAGTCTCGACCGGACAGGACACCAACCCAGATGCCGTCCTTCACGACGTCCACGCGTTGCGCCGGAAACCCTTCGTCGTCGTAACCGAACGTGCCGAGGGCACCGGGAATCGTTGCGTCGGCCGTGATGTTCATGAGGCTTGACCCGTAGCGATGGGTCCCGAGACGTTCGAGCTGGAGATGGCTGGTTCCAGCGAACGCAGCCTCCCAGCCAAGGATGCGGTCGAGTTCGATCGCATGGCCCACGGACTCGTGGATCTGCAGGGCGAGCTGGGAGCTCTCGAGGATCAGGTCGGTTTCACGCTCCTCCATCTGTGGGGCGTCAAGGAGTGCGACCGCCTCTTCGGCGACGCGTTGTGCGTGGTCCTGGTAGTTCCACGCACGGATCACCTCGTATCCACCGGTCTCGAACTGACCCCAGGACTGCGGATACGAGCGAACCTGCGTCTCATGCTCACCGACGGCGGTCGCCTTGTAGTAGCCGCCCGCTTCGATGAGGTGCTGCTCGATCGCGCTCCCCGTGGACGAGACGAACCACTTGGCCGAATCCCACCCAGAGACCGTCCCGTACGCCGAATCAACACCATTGACCGCCAGCATGGTTGCGGTGACGTCCAGCAACATGTCCACCTTCTCGGATGAGGAGACGTCGAACGGGTTCTCAACGTGTGGCGTCTCCCACATGGCTGTCGTGGCGGGGATTTCAGGGAAGTCGAGTGGAGGGCCGGAGACAACGGCCGAAGCCTTGGCGACCGCCGCTGCCTTGGCTCCACAGGCACGAAGAGAGGCATCGGACAGATCGCTCGTCGCAGCAAATCCCCACGAAGATCCGATCAGGGCCCGAACGCCAACGCCGACCTTCTCCTGTTCGTTGACGTTTCGCAGCCGCTGGTTCTGCACCTCGATCTTCTCGACACGGTCGAGCACGGCTCGGCCATCCGAATAGGCTGCACCGGCATCCATCGCGGCTTGGACCGCGATCTCAGCTCGGTCGAACATGGTGCCTCCATCGGTGGTGTCACTGACAGATTACGCCGGGACACAACGTTGGATTACTCGCTGATCGCGACCACGACCGACTCGGCGGCCTCGGGTGCGAGTTGGATCGGCCCGCCAGCGGTATCGAGGACGACGGACCCATCGGGCGCTGAGGCCATGACCGACACCGTCGTGCCACGCATCGCACCCTGGGATTCAAGAAACGCATCGAACGGGCTGGCGACATCGACGATCTCCACGGTCATTCCCGCGGCAACCTCGTTGAGCGGGAAGGTATCGGTTCTCTGATCCACGGACGGGATCGGCTTCCCTGTCGGCCCGAAGGACGGACTTCCGAGAAACTCGGCAAGGCGGACAGCAACCGTGTCAGGGGTGATGTGCTCCATCTCACAGGCAACCTCATCTGCATGCTCCGGAGTCAGGCCAAGGTGCTCGGACAGGAAGAGGCCCCACAATCTGCGGTTCCGCAGCACCGTGCTTGCAAGCGCGGCACCGCTGTTCGTGAGGGTGACACCTTTGTACGGCGTGTAATCGACGTGACCCGCCACCTCGAGTTTCTTGACCATCTGGTTCGCAGCGACCGGGGTGACGTCGAGATCCTTTGCGATCCCTGACACCGCTATCGGAGGCGTCGCACCGTCTTCGATCGCTCGGGCGATCGTGATGAGGTACATCTCCTCAGCCTCGGTGGGGTGGTGTTGGTGGCTGGCGGTCATGGTTGGAGGGTACTTGGAGGCGACGACGGAAGTAGACCGAAGTCGAAGCGAGGACCACGGACCACCGACTACGGATCAGAAGCCAGAAATCAGAAATCAAGAGTCAGAAGTCAGAAGTCGGCGAGGTGGTCGAGGGGGAACTCGATTGGGTCGGCCTCTTCGAGGGCGAGTGAGATGATCGCTTCGAGGGTGATGCGCTCGATCAGGTCCTGGTCTATGCGGAAGAAGTCGCGGTCCATGCGGTTCTGGGCGCCGAAAGCCCAGTGTGGGATGTCGATGTCTCCCTCGATGCCCAGGAAGACTTCCGTGGAACCGAACGTGATGACACGGGCTGGCAGGTCGTTCTCGGCATTCCAGCCTTCGGTTCCAAGGTAGGAAACGACGATCTCGACCGTCGCCGGTGTTTGCTCAGGACCGCTCCATGAGACGTATCCCCAGTCATCGTTGTAGTTCAGACGCTCAATCATGATCGGCGTTCCATCGGCATCGATCTCGAACGGCACATCGATGACCTGCTCCTGGGGTGCGTCGTCATCGATCATCACGGTGACGGAGGACTCCGAAGTCATCAGATAGGCGGACAGAACGGCACCGCTCGGTTCGACGACACATCAAACACCACCTGGAGAAGTGCCGGCGATGCGCTGTCCACTACCTGGCCGACCATCTCGTGCTGACCGTCGGGCGATTTCAGCTCCCACCGTGCTACCGAGCGAAACGACTCGGACAGCGGATCGACGTCTCCTCGTACGGCAACACCGACGGCCACATAGGTTCGACCGTCGATCTTGTACATGGCTACGGGTGAGAACGCGACCGTGTCAGACACCGGAGTGAAACCAGGCGGGAACGAGCTGGAACGTGCGTATTCCACCTCGGAACCTGCAACGTTCGTCGTCGTTTCCGAGGGAGCACTCGTCTCCACATCGGCTACCAGCTCGGGCGAACCTGTCAGCACGTAGGCCATGCCAGCGCCGGCGACAACAGCCAGAAGTGGCACGAGCCAGCGCAACAGACGGACAGTCGCACCGGGCTTCGTTTCATTCTCCGCTTCGTACGGTGAGGCGAGCAGATGTTTGAAGTCGCGGTCGTCGGTCATCGGATGCCTTCGATGTCGATCTCGACGGAACCATCGCCCTCGAGCCATGCTGTCCCGACGATTCGAAGAGGGATGTCGGTCGGGAGGTCGTTCCCGACCCACGTCAACGTCCATTCGGCCCCGCCGCCAGAGTCGCTGGCGAACGACCTCCACCCATGGCCTTCCCCGATGATGAACATCGAATCGGCGGTCGACGCGATGGCTGTCACACCCACCCGGACGATCGATGACTCAGCATGATGCGAGACCTGGATCAGGTGTACTGCGCCGCCGGGGAATAGCTCGAGGTGAGCTCGCTCGAGCGACAGCGTGAACGAAGCATCAATCGGCGCACCGACCAGATATCTGCTGATGGTCACAGCCTCAACGGATTCTTTCGAGAATCCCTCCTCAACGGGGAATCGGACGACGTTGACTCCCGGTCCAGGGATAGACCCATCGATGTCTCCGTCCCCCGTCACCAGAACCCATTCGACCGGATAGATCGACGCGGCGTGTACAGGATCGAGCTCCTCATCGAATGCCTCCGCGAGAGCCGCGGACTGCGCCTGTGGGGCCAGGGACACAGCATCGAACATGAAGTCGTAGGAGTCATCGTCAGCCACGGCCCCTACCGGAACGATCGCGACTGCTCCGATGATGGTCTCATGGGGCGCTGAGTGATACTCGATCGTCTCGACGATTGGCTGTGCCACATCGGTCGTTGAAACAACGATGGAGGTTGGCGTGGCGACGGGCTCCGGCGCAGGCTGCGACCGGAATCCCCAGACGACGGCGAGGCCCGCGACGAAGCCGATCACACTGAACGCGAGCGTTCGCACTGTCCTTGGACCTCCGACGACACCACCACTGTAGGAGAAGCCGCCAGGCAGGTTCTACGCAGAGAGTCTCGATTTCTACCGCGGGAGACTGCGCTGCCCTGATACCGTGTCGTGATGCATGACCTCATTGGCACCTGGCGGCTCGTCGACTGGACGGTGACGCTTGGTGACCGCATCGTGAAGCCGTTCGGCGGGAAGTCGACGGGACTACTCACCTACACAGCAGACGGCCGCATGACCGCGTCGTTGATGAAGATGGGGAGAGCCAGCATCGGTACGACGTCGTTTGCGGAAGCCACTTCCCGGCAGCGTGCTGCCGCGTCAACGGGATACATCTCGTACGCAGGGAGCTATCACATCGACGGCAATCTCGTGCACCATCAGGTCGAGTTGAGCCTCTTCCCCGACTGGGAGGGCGACATCCAGACCCGGCGCATCGCCTGGGTCAATGCCGATGACGGGACCGAGCAACTCGAACTCTCGTACGTGCAGAACGGTGCAAGCCGTGAGGCAACGAACACGCTGAGATGGCGACGCGTCACACCGGAAGGTCGCACCCTCTAGCGCGAACAGCGCACCGCCGGTCCTCCTTGAACCTCAATCCGTGAACTGGATTCGGTCGATCGGGAGATATACCAGCGGACACACGGAGTACCGCATGTCGCACGCTGCACGCTTCCGATTCGGTCCACCACCCCCGCCCGTCCCCAGTCCATACAGGGAGGACAGGCAGTCGGCTAGGCGATTCGGGCGAAGTCGCGGTTGAAGTAGATCAGGGGTACAGCGGCTTCGCCGCTCTCTGCCACGACCGTTCCGTAGATCACCCAGTGGTCGCCCATCTCCATGCGTTCGACCGTCTCGCACTCGAATACCTGGAAAGCCTCTGCCAGCAGTGGCCCTGCGAATGGCGCCACGGGATCACTCCACTCGACCGATCCGAATTTGTCGGCACCTCTCATCGCAAACACCATCGCCGTGTCCTCAGTCCCTTCAGGCATGAAGTTGATGGTGAAGCCCTCGGCACCGAGCAGTGGCTCCAACGAGCCCGCGACCTTGTCGATGCATACGAGGACGATCGGCGGATCCGCGGACACGGACGTGAACGCTGAGACCGTGATACCCACGGGGCCATCGTCTGAAGGCGCGGTAACGACGGTGACCGTTGCTGCCACATTCGCCATCAGGTCCTTGAACCGTTCCGGGTCGATCGATGTCCCGCGCATTGGATTCCTCGCTGTCGTTTCGATCGCAAATCGTACCGTGACGATCCTCGCCGATGGCGCGCATCGGATGTCGGCAGCTATCGAAGCCGGCACCGCGCCGCCTACGCGTGCACGACGATCCAGACCGCCACATAGTGGGCCATGTACGCGGCGACCGTCAGCGCATGGAACACCTCGTGGAACCCGAAGTACTGGGGTGAGGGATTCGGCCGCTTGACGGCGTACACGACGGCTCCAAGGCTGTAGAGGATCCCGCCGATCACGATCAGCACGACGGCGGCGATACCGGCGCCATCTACGAGTTCGGGGATGAAGAAGATCGCGACCCACCCAACGACGACGTACAGCGCAGTGGAAAGCCAGCGGGGAGCGGTGACCCAGAACACTCTGAAGACGACACCGGCAAATGCACCGACCCAGACGATCGATAGGAGGATTCGGCCCTCCTTGTCCGGAAGTGCAAGCACGGCAAACGGCGTGTAGGTGCCGGCGATGATCAGATAGATGTTGGCGTGGTCGAGTCTTCGCAGCAGTCCCTCGACGGCGGGTGACCACGAACCGCGGTGCAGCAGTGCACTCACTCCGAACAGGATGGACGCGGTGATGGCGAAGATCGCCGAACTGACACGACTGGCCTGTGATGGAGCGGTTGCGACGAGAACGATGCCTGCGATGACAGAGACGGGGAACATGACGGCATGCAGCCATCCCCTGAGTTTCGGCTTCACCGTACGATCTGCGTCTGCCTCGGTGTTCATGATGCGTGAGGCTACCCGTCCATCACGAACCGGGACCTCACGGCAGGAGTTCCGAGAACCGATGGCGGTACGAACTCCGCGGGGCGAGAATGCACCCATGGAAGATTCCGATCCCGCAGAGGACGTCAGCAGCCTGGTCGAGGGGCTCGCATTCACGGCAGTCCTGAAAGACGGCGCTCTCGTTCGCATCCGACCGATCGCACCCAAGGACAAGGAACGACTGTCCGAGGGTTGGAAGAACCTGTCGGAGCGGTCGCGCTACCTCCGGTTCCTTCATGCGAAGCCCACGCTCAGCTCCTCGGATCTCGTCTATCTCACTGAGATCGATTACAAGAACCACTTCGCCTGGGCGGCCGAAGCCCTTGATAGCAACGACCCACCTGGCATCGGAATCGCTCGCTACATCCGGGACCCGACCGACCCCACGGTGGCCGAGGCCGCCCTCGCAGTCGTGGACAGCTGGCAAAGGCAGGGCCTAGGCGAAGTGGTTCTTG
>PVMK01159214.1_pt1 | contig 15487 bp, 16 predicted proteins | sample 1853481 | NCBI WGS metagenome assembly PVMK01 (sample SAMN08533507, study PRJNA380276) | Marine sediment metagenome, whole genome shotgun sequencing project.
GATACTTTATGCCACAGATCTTTCTGAAAATGCCCGCTATGCGTTTGCGTACGCGGTCAGCCTGGCCGATCTTTATCATGCAGCCATCACTATGATTCATGTACTGCCCGAAGTTCCGAGTCTTATAGATAAAAATGTCATCGGTTATATCAGTGCCGATCGATGGGAGGAAATTAAATCGCAGAATGTTGAGGAAGCCAGAGAAGCACTTATCGGAAAAAGACGAGACCATCTGGTCATCAGAGATGTGTTGCATCAATTCAGTGAGAATGTAAAAGAAGGCCATGAAGGTGAAGGTTTTGTCACCGATGACATTATTGTCGTCAGGGGAAATCCGGTTGAGCAGATTTTAGCACAGGCTGAGGGAAAAAACTGTGATCTTATTGTGATGGGAACTCACGGGCACGGAACGCTGGCGGACGTCATGATGGGAAGCACCGCGCGGCGGGTGTTGCGGCGGTCCAAAAAGCCCGTTCTGGTGGTGAGACTGCCTGAAGATGAAAGTAAGTAAGAGGTTTCAGGTGTCAGGTTTCAGGTGTCAGGAAAAGGAGTGCCAAATACTGAAACCTGTTATGACCGGCGGTTTCTATCACGAAAGGATGAAAACACGAAAAAAGAAAATTTTCGTGCTTTCCAAATTTCGTGTTTTCGTGATTAATCCTTTTGGTTTCTCCACCTTCACCGGATCCGGCTTTTCGTTTATTCAACTATCAATTCCCCGGCCGAAAGAGAAGAATCCGGAACCACTTCTATTAATTTCAGATGAAACTGCCTTTTTAGCCGTTTGATATTCGAATTATTCAAGCCCCGCATTTTGGAAATGCTGCGGGGATTTACAAAGATGGTCAGGGTGTCTTTAATGTATTTGACCGATTCGATTGCCGATACGGCCTTATCCCAAAAGACTTCAGAATAGACCAAATGTCCGAAGGCTGGATGATGAGGCCCCGCCAAAACGGTTGTTCCGTCTTCAAGATCCTCGGAAGCCTGCAGCCCCATCCGGATGACGTCAATGCCCTCCTTTATAAATTTCAGATAGATTTTTTTTACCAAGGTGACACCGTCTTCTAAGCCAAGGGGTGTATAATCTCCATTTTTATACCATTGGGCCAGCAGGCTGTTTTTAACCACTACCGTGGGATAAATTCGTACAAAATCCGGTGCCAGGCCCACAATCTTCCGGGCGGTGGCAAGGCAGCTGGTTTCATCATCTCCCGGCAGTCCCACCATCATTTGCAATCCGATATTAAAATGTCTTTCTTTGAGTTGTTCAACCGCCCGAACCGTATCTGAAGCGCTGTGGCCCCGCCCTGCCAGGGCCAGTACCTGATCATCCATCGACTGGACCCCCAGTTCCACCGTTGAAACCGGATAATTCTTTATGATATCCAGACAGCGCTCGTTGATGGTATCCGGACGCGTGGAAAACCGGATGCCGTCCACTTGGCCATCCCTGACAAATTCAGCGGCCGAATCAAGCAATGATTTAATTTCTTCACTTTTTAATCCCAGAAAGTTACCGCCGAAAAAAGCAATCTGCACGGGTTTTCTGTTTTCTTTCTTATATTTTAAAAATTCACGAATTTGAAAGCGAAGTTCAGCCGGGGTGACCCGCTTCGTTTTTGCACCCGTAATCGAAACCTGATTGCAAAAAACACATTGGTGGGGGCAACCGGCATGGGGGATGAAAACAGGGATGATGAAGGGACGGGTTGCGGGTTGCTGGTTACTGGTTGCTGGTCGCTGGTTGCTGGTCACTGGGTTCTGGTTGCTGGTTTCTGGATTCTGGGCGCTGGTCACTGGTTGCTGGGCGCTGGTTACTGGTTGCTGGAATTGTGAATTTGGAGTCTGATTTGTTGACCCAGGGAGTTTTTTTGTATTCATTATTCTGCGTTAACCTATGTTGCCATTAGGCCCTTAGCGGGGTTTTTCTGACAACATGTTGTAAGGAACTGAAGTTTCAGGTGTCGGGTGTCAGGTGTCAGCATTTAAAAAATATCAAATAACAATTCACAAATACCAAACAAATCACAATGACCGATCCGCCTGAGGCGGACCAAACAATTGGCTTTTGATCTTGTTTGAGATTTGGATATTGTAATTTGGAATTTATTTGACCCAATTTTAAGATCAGATGGTGCTTGTAATTTGTTATTTCCGTTTTATCCCGGTTAGACAATTGCAGTTCAAGTTTTGGCTCTGACAACTGTCCCGAAGAGGCCACTTTTTCCGAGCGCAGTTTCGGAAAAAGCTTAGTACCTATCTATTGAAATCACATCATGTTTGCACATGATTTATGCCATGGCCAGATTGAATATTTTAGGAATGCTATCGATTTTAATAGAAAAGACTGATTGGGATTGTCCGTACCACAGGAACAAATAACAAGTACCTTGTCTTTCATCATTGTCTCCCAAAGAGTGTGGTTAAAAGTAAAATTTTTGGGATTAAAACAGTTCCTGGGATAATAATCAAGCCCAATGTCTTATCTCTAAAACATTCTTATTTTGAATTTGTTACGGATACCAGATGTTTTATGGAACTCTCATCAGGCATTTTATCTCCGGGCGGCGTACTGAAATCTGCCAGGAAATTATACAGGAAGGTTTCCATACCCCGATGGGGTGGTGGCTGGGTTGGGATCAGACCGGGCGTATACCCTCGTTTGCGAAAAGGTTTCAGAAACTCGCTGTTGCGGCTGATTACATGAACAGGAACCGACCAGGGCTGGTCCTTGCCGGTTATCTGAACATTGGGCTGGTGATCGCCCAGAACAATTATCAGAGCGTTATCATTCAAATATCGCTCGATGAAGTCGGCGATGACATTGAGGTCATAAATAATAGCCGTTACATAACCCTCTGTAGCATTACTCAGATCGGGCCACACAATGGGGAAAGTAATGACATCCATTTCATTGTAAATTGCGCCATTGCCGATTTGCGACCAATCTTTCAGATACGGCGGTTGACGATGAAAGGGGGCATGGCTGGTTACCAGAATAAACTCGATAAACAACGGTTGAGTCTGATTTCGAATTTCATGGCGGTAGATATAATCGAGAACATACTGGTCGGGCATGGGGGACCAGCCGTATGCCGGTCCCTGGTAATCAAAATTCCAGGCGTAGTATTTTTGCTGATATCCAAAAAACCGCCCTTCCGGCCAGGGCCATTGAGTGCCCGGCATGGCACTGATGGTCCGGTAACCGGCGGCGTTGAAAATGTGTGCAATCGTTTTGGCTTTAGAAGTGATCAGCAGATTGTAGTTCATCTGGTTTTTGAGATGCACGCCGCCGGCCAGCGTCGCATGGGCCAGCCAGGAGGTTCCACCGTATGTAGGGGAGCTGAAAAACGTTGAACAAATCTGAAAACCCCGGGCGTTAAGGTCTTTTCCAACGATATCCAAAAAAGATTTGATTTTTTGAAAATGCCGCTTATCTGCAAATATTGTATGGCCGTAAGACTCAACAAAAAATAAATATACATTGGCACCTTGCAGTTTATCCAGAGACGAGGGGATTTGGTTGCCTTTTTTTATGGCGTCTTCAATGACACCGAGGTGCCGGGCGCGGTAACCTTTAACGTGGAGAATAAAATCGAATTCCTCGATAACGCGATGAAAGAAGCCTTGTGTCAACATACCTGTGCGGCTGCTGATGCCGCCTGGAGCCAAATATTGCAGCCCCATGAGAATTGCAATAATCAGCCCCAATACAAAGCGGCGTTTGCGATTAGATGACAGATACCCATGGATGGTTTTAAATGACCGCCAGACGCCCCAGCTAATCCCAACCAGCAGAGTTGCCGTAAGAATTGCAGCAAAGGCAAACACCTTCAATGAAAGGGTGGTGTAAAGCAGGTGAATGAGATCGGGCAGAAATTGGGAATCCAGAAACAGATTAAACGGGCGAAAAAAATACATCGGCACCAAAATATCGCCGATACGGAAAAAGCGAAGAAATATGACAAACACGGTTAAAGGCAGATACATGGCGGAATGAAAACGTATACCCGCCCAGGCTGCCGCCAACAGGATCAGCATGATCCCCAGTACTTCCGGAGAAAATCCTAACAGCGTGAGGAAATGCATCTCGCGGGCCGGGTATTTTACATTCATCAGGACATTAAGAAATACCCAGGCCAGTACAAATGTCAAGGTGGGTTTAAGTTTTTTACAAGCGTTCACCGGTTCAAAGTTCACCGTTCCAGGTTACCTTTCTTTCATCGAGTTAGCTGCCATGAAACATCTCAATAAATTTCTATTACAGATCTCGTAAAATGCTAGAAAAGCAGGTCTTTTCTTTGGACATTATTTATGTCTGTTAGCGCCAAATTGAGGGATTTAGGCATTGAGGGATTGAGGGATTAAATGCAATTAAAGGATAAAATCAATAAATTAAAATAGATAGAATTCCTTTAAATTCCTGAATTCCTCAATCCCTCAATTCCCTGAATTAGACCCATGTCCAATTTTCAGGCAATCCCTCGAAAGTTAAGGAGTCACAGCTATTTTCCCAAGCTGAATGACGAGGCCCTTACCCCGCTATCCGCGCCAGCAGATCCATTTGTCTGGCGATAAATATCAGTTCTTCTCTTTCAATTTGTGTGTGCCGCTGCCGGGCCCAGGAATTAAGCCGCCTCTGGTTGAGCGATGCATGTCCTTTAAGCTCCGTGAAAATGGTGTGCACGATAAAATGTAAAAAATAAGTTTCATCGGTCGTATACCCCCCGGGGCCGGGAAAAACAACCCAATCCGAGCTGCCGGCAGCCAATATTTCGGCGTTTGCATTTATTAGGTGAATGAAAAGATGTCTGCCGGTTTTGCTGTCGCCGGCCTTTTTTCCGTCAATGCTACGATCGTCCATACTTTGATGATAGAGTTGAATGATCCGCTGATCGAATTTGCGGTCGACCGTGGGCAGCAAAATTGTTTCGCCGTCATAATTCAATGTCAGGTACAGCAGGCCGCCGGGTTTAATTAATTTACAAAATCGAGGTACGACCTCTGCTATATCCACCAGATCCATAAATGCATGGGCCAGACCGATATCCCATTGTTTTTTATCGATTGCCTGTTCGAAAAAATGATAAACATCTGCGTTTACATAAGTGACAGACAATTGACCGGCGGCAGCTTGGATTTTGGCGGTTGCCGGTGTATGCCAATTTATCGCAAACTCATTGTGCAGCACCCAGCGATTCAGCCGATTTCGGGCTGCCCGGATGTAATCCGGTTCGGCATCGACGGCCGTATAATCCGCCCTGGTCAGCAAGCCCCAATCGACCAATCTCTCCACCATGGTTCCGATACCGGCGCCCAGTTCCAATACCCGCAGGGGAGAGGCGATGATTTTTTTTGGGTAACCGTTTGCTAAATTCATCCCGGACTTTGCGGTTCAACGCACTGTCATCAATGCTCTTCTTTGCGGCTAAATATCGTATAAAGTCATACTCTATTGGGTTCAATACGGATACTTCCTTAATTTCTGTTCCGTCAGGTCACATAAAAAACTGTGAATCGATGCCATGGTATCTTTCCATTTCGGACGGTCATTAAAGGTCTCAAATGCGGCGTGACTCATTTTAATCAGACCTTTGCGGTCATGGTACAATTTGTTTATGCAGTCATTGACCGATTTAAAATCTTCAGGTTCGATTAAAAAACCATTTTGCCCCGGTTTTACAAACTCTTTGACCGCACCTGCTGAAGAACCGACGACGGGCAGGGCAAACGCCATGGCTTCAAGATATGCCATTCCGAATCCCTCATGGGAATAGGGCATGATGAACACGTGGCTTTGAGATAAGAGTTTTACCAGTTCCGCACCTTCTTTTGGGCCTACCATTTCAACCTGTCGGCGAACTTTTTTAGCCGCGATAAGCCTTTTAACTCGTCGGGTACAGGTAGGATCCATCGTTAAACTGCCGACGACCGTAAGAAACCATTTCTGGGGAGATAAACTGGATAATCCGTTAATCAGGGCTGACAATCTCTTATTGGGAAGGACATTGCCGACAAAAATCAATCTGAGTGACCCGCTTTCACGAGCTCTGGATTCAATCAGATCAATTGACGGCAAATGTCCCAATCGATCGCCGGCCGGACAGGCCACAATGGAGGGGCGCATGCCATCGACCAGCACTTCAACGGTTTTGCGGGTCGTATGGCTGTTGAAAATATAGGCGTCCACCGATTGCAGGTAACGCTTTTCAATGGCCCGGTATATTTGGTTGAACAGGCTGCATCGCGGCTGACGGCACCGCACCTGATGAACGATAGTGACGATGGGAAAATCGGCTTTTTTTTGCAGGCTGTAATTGGACCGGAAAAGCGACGGGTGGTTGAGTTCATCCTGCAAGAGGACATCATAGTGTAAGGTTGCAAGATCAGACCGGAGTTTACGCAAGCAGTTATCCAGCAAATGACGTCCGTAATTACGCCGGGGAAGCGAAATAATTTCGACCTGATGTCCTTTTTGCCGGAGGTACTGAACCAGAATCTTGTCGTAAATATAGCCGCCGGTAAGGGTGTTTAAACTACCGTATATGATGAATCCCAGGCGCATTAGAATTCTTCTCGATATTCTGTCTCATTGATTTCAATTTGGGTCATTAGACATACGGCGCGTTTACTGCCCCCAAGGGGCTGCTTTCCCCGAGCGAAGTCTCGGAAAATACTTCCCGACTCGATTTTTATATCCCTGGTATTTATCACCGAATGTGCGTTCAAGATATACTTCTTCCATTCTTACCCGACAGGCCGAGTTGAACAGAAACACAATAAATCCGACAAGCATGACTGCGGACGGCAAAGCCAGCAAAAATCCGGTGTAAATTCCTGCCAAACCGACGGTAATCGGGTTCCGCATGTAACCGTAAATGCCCGACATATGTAACCGGGTGGTTTCACCAAACCCGTGGAAGGTGACATGGGACCGCAAGGTTCGTACCGCCACAAAGGTCAGGACGTTGCCGATGATGAGCAATAGCATACTTATAAATATTAAGGTATTTGGCAGTACTTTCATAAAGGGAAAAAGATAATCGACAACCTGGGGAAATATGATGGTGATCAGCGGGATCAACGAAGTGCCGGTCACCAGCAGCGTTGCGGTGATCGCTGCGATCATCAGGGGAGTAGATTGAACTGCTGATTTTGCAGGGTGGTTTAGTGCAAAACTGTTATCTCTTCTTACTTTAGAAAGCATTTCAACAGTTGACCCTGCACTGGGTACCGGCAAAAAACAAATCAGAATGATTTGGAAAGTATAGGTTGCGAGTATAAAAAAATCCGACCCGTGCATGTCGGTTACCTTGATTCAATTAAATTTTCAATTGACAATTTTCAATTTTTTTGGGTTTCGGCTCGTTCGGGTTAGGATAATAAATGATCATAAGTCAGTACCACCTGGATTGCTTCCTGCGGTCTTTTGTCCAGCAGTTCGTAGGCCTCCCTGGCCCGCTGAATATCAAAGCGGTGGGTGACGAAGCCGGCCGGCTTAAGGCGCCGGATCATATCCCAGGCGACATTCAAACGCCTGTCTTTTGACCATCTGCCGGAAAATTCCGGCGCCAGCGTGCTCACCTGGCTGCTGATGAAGCGGATTCGGTTGCGATGAAATCCGGCGCCGAGGTTTAGTTCCGTTTTTTTAGTTCCGTACCAGGAACCAATGACAATGCGAGCGTCAAACCCGGTAATGGAAACAGCCTGATTTAATGCGGCAGGATTACCGGATATCTCATAAATAAGATCGGCGTTATCTTCGCCGCAGCCGGATTTAAGCACAGCGGCCAATTCATGGCGCAGATCAGGTACGTTCGGATCCAGCGTGAAGTGAGCGCCCGCAGCCAGAGATTTATTTCGCCGGATTGGAAATGGGTCCAGCGTGACCAACGAACTTAAAGGAAACTGCGCCAGCAGCGCGGTGGTGAGCAGACCGACAATCCCCTGGCCGAATACCACAACGACTTCGCCAATGACCGGTCGGCCATCCATCAAGAAGTTGACGGCGGTTTCCATATTCGGCAATAATAAAGCATCCACCGGATCGATATCCGCCGGAACCGGTACGAGCTGATCTTGATTGACCACATAATGACTTTCATGGGGATGAAAGCAGAAGAACTTTTGATTCAAGCGGCTTTTGGGGACCTTCCGCCCGATCTCAACCACCTGACCGATGGAGGTGTAACCATATTTGAGGGGATATCTGAATTCGGAAGTGAGTGCTCTGATATTTTCATCGATGGGTAACGACGAGGGAAACTGACCGCGGTAAACCAGCATCTCTGTACCCGGGCTTATCGCCGACATTTGGGTTTTGATGAGAACCTCGTCTTGCCGGGGTGACGGCAGGGGATTTTGCCGGAGCTCAATCTCATACGGTTTTTTGAAAATTACTGATGTGCGGTTCATTATGCTACTTCCAGTCCGGACGGGCCCATATGATCAGGTCATCGCCTAAATGCTGGTAACTGACTTTATCTAGCGACAAATTCGATTCCAATTTCAATTCATTTGAATCGATAACCTGAAGACCACCCACCAGTCTTGGTGAAACCGTAATAATAAATTGATCAACCAATCGTGAATTGATAAAACTGGTAATCACTTTAGCGCCTCCCTCTACCATGATGCTGTTGACGTGCATTTTGGCCAGTATGGCCACAGGGCATAGAGATCAATTTTTCCGTCCTGTGCCGTGTCGCAGGGCAGAGGTGCTGCTCCGGCCTTTTTTAGTGCCAGAGTTCGGTTGCCTGGGTTAACCTTTGCGTTTATGGTCCATGGGCTGAGATCAGATCGTTTCACCAGCCTTGCATTCAGCGGGGTTCGCAGACGCGTATCCAGGATGAGCGGTTGCGGATTGTTGCCTTCAGTCAGCCTGACCGTCAATCGAGGATCATCTGCCAGCAGGGTGCCAATTCCGATTAAGATTGCATCACAGCTTGCTCGGATTTGATGTGTCAATACCGAGGATTCAGGTCCACTGAGATGGATGGGCTGCCGGTTTTTGAAAGCAATGCTGCCATCCACACTCTGGGCATAGCTGATGGTGATAAACGGCCTGTTATATTTGATACGAAAGGCCTTGGCACCGGATAAGCAGGCTTTAAGGCCTTCTATCGACTCAATCCGGTTTATCGGCAGCCGAGAGGATTGGGTTGTTTCAAGCGGCAAATTACCGTTGTCAGTTGACAGCGAAATTTTTCGTTTGGGATCTGAATGCATGGTTGGTCTCATCGAGTAAAAAATGATTTTAAACGGTGCTCCCAAGCTGTTTTGAAAGCAGAATCCGATTCTAGCTGACCGCAGACAAACAGCCAGTCTCTTACAAACCCCGCCAACAAAGGTATCATAAAGATGTAAGCGGCGATAGTTGTAGCCGGCGGCGAGAAAACAGGGAGCAGCGCGATACCCACGAATCCCATTTGAAATCCGGCGATCATACGGGCTCCCGGCCGCGATTTTAGCTCAAAAACAGGTTTTGAATACTTTTTTCTCAGCTGGATTCCAAAAATAAACAAATAATAAGCGGCACTGACACTCAGATATGCGACCGGCAGCTGCCCGTACCAGACCGCCAAAAGCGGTGCTATGGGCAAGCCCAATGCATCGATGTTAATATCCAGATACGCTCCCAGACGTGTTTCGTGTCTGCAAACCCTGGCAACCCGTCCGTCAACATAATCCAAAATCGATGCCGTGATATAAATTATACCGGGTGCCCATGACAGCCGGCCAGGAACAACGCGTGACTGCGGCCATGGCTGGAATAGATAGCCCGCCAGGATGGCAATCAACATTGCCCGAATGATTGTAATCCATGTGCCCCAGCCCAGATTTGAATATAAAACGCTTTGTTGCGGGTGATAATTCAATGGCAGGCCGGTCCGCAGCAAGCCAAGTATATATATCGTGATGAAAACAGTTTGTAAAATCCAATCTAGTGCATTATAGTGCGGCCAAACATAATTTAATACTGAGAAACCGCCTAAGAGCATGAAAAGACAGGCAAAGACCGCTGTCCACCACTCACGGCGCAACCCGACTCGCAGTTTATCCGGTTTTAATACCGTTTGCTCGCTGTAGTTTTCCACATCGGCCGTCTACGCTTGTGATCCAACCTTTGGGGTAAAATATTTACGTTGATGCTTCCACTCGTTTGGATGCAGAATTTTCGAATCTAGGGTCGCGGAAACAAATAAATCCACAAGGATTGCGCCGGATTTTGGTTCGCCAGTTTTTATTTATAATCAGGCAAGGCGCGCCAATGGGAGCATATTGTCTATATGTGACTTTTGGCGCAACGCCGAAGACGGGCCAAAAGACAAGTCCGCCGTGGCGGATAGATTTATTTGTTTCCGAGGCCCCTACTCCTGGGTGCTGCGGCGTACCGCCAGCACAGCATTGGCGCCGAACAAGAGCAGCGCGCCCATCCAGCCGGTTGCGTTCAAGGGAAGCTCCCCGACCACAAAGGGGCCGAGCAGGGCCGCCAGAAAAATTCGCATCGAGGAAATGATACTTCCATCCACGGCGGTGACGTAGCGGAAACCGATTGTGAGAAGAAATTGTCCGGCTACACCCAATGCGGCACACAGCCCCAGGTAATAAAATTCCGGTGAATCAGGCCGGAAAAATTCCCCATGAAAGACGGCAAAGATCAGCAGTGCACCCAGGCCGAACATGAAAAAAAGAACCGTATTGGTGTCGTGGTACTGCCGGCTGACATTTAAATAAGTCATTGACAAGGAGGCTGAAAGACCTGAAGCCAGTCCCCAGAGGTTGGCGGTTTTAAAGTCGATCTTTCCGGGAGCCAGTATAAGCCATATACCGGCGAAGGCGACCACCACCATGACCAGAGCCACAGGATCGTGCTGCTCACGGAGCAGGGTCCATGAGATCAGCGCGACGAAAACCGGATAGGTCATGTTAAGAATATTGGCTTCGGCCACCGAGGTAAATTTTACGGCCATATAGAAACAATACACCGCCACACAGTTAAACACGGTTCTTCCCAGCAGCAGGTGATAACTGCGGGGACGCGGCAGTTGACGGCGGCAGGCCATGATGGCACAGACTACCAAAAATCCCAGCAGAAATCTGGCAAAAACAAAGTATGAGGGGGGCCATCGACACCTCGGCCTGGGACCATCGGATCACGACTGTCGAAAAGTAGAAACAGAAAGCAGAGACGAATACGGCCCATCCGCCCATGAGTCTGAGCATCGGTTTTTTCATGCACGCTTTTTTAGCAGATTTGTCGGTTCCTTCCAAGAAGGCATTTCTGAACAAGGGTGGTAAGATCCTTAATTTCGCTGCCATGGTAGATAACACGGCCTTTGGGGTCCAAACACAGTTTGCCATAGGATGGTATTTCCCTGCCGGGGGATTTCTCGAGCATGAAAAAAACGGCACCGGGCGGCACTTTGCCGGGTTCGCCAAAAAGCGGTGGACAACCCAGATCACAAACCCCGCCCAGGAATTTTTGCGACTCCCCCCAGGTAAGATGATCCAGTGCCGCCTGCAAGCCGGCCAGTCCCGACCGCAACTGTTCGGTTATTGCAAAACCGGTTCCTGTAAGTCCAAACCGGATGTCCGCTTCTCCCAGGAAGCTGTTGGGCGAGGTGTATGAGAACAAAGCCGGACTGGCGCTGCATCCATTGTCGGGGATCACCGTATTATAATAATCAACATCCGTACCCAGGCAACCATATACAGTGGATACGATGATACCGATATTGCGCTCCCGGGTCCATTGAGCTAAACCCGCATCCTGCAGCGCAAAAGCGATGGCAGCCAGTCCCAGCCGGGTGTATTCATCCATGCGCCTGAAATTCGGATAAGGCGTGTTAAATATATCTGCCGGGTTAATTTCGGGCAGCTGCCCCCCGGGCATGGCAAAGCTCTCATGATCCCGGCCACATCCCAAGCCTGCCGCGGTCACCCAGCCAATTCCGGTAATATCAGCACTTGCCATTTGCTCTCTTCTCCGTAACAGTCCAGCTACCAGGACACCAGGTCACAGTGCCTTTGCGGGATTTTATCTGACAACCTGTTGTCAGGGCCTGAAGGATCTCCGCTGTAGGCGGATTATAGTTTAAGCAATAAAAATTTCAAATAACAAATAATTGGGTTTTGATCTTATTTGAGATTTGGTTATTGTAATTTGGAATTTATTTGTAATTTGGTGCTTGTAATTTGTTATTTTCGGTTTATCCGGATTTAGGCCTTTGTGGTCTAACTAACACTACTTTCCCAGAACAAGGGCCGCATTAATTCCGCCAAACCCTGAATTTGTTGTTAACAGATAGTCTCCGGAAACAGGCTGAGGCTCAGGGCTGACCTGGCCTTCGGCGCCGTTTTCCGGTTGCGAAAACCCGACTGTTGGGGGAACGATTTGGGTCGCAAGCGTTTTAAGACCCAGGATTGCCTCAATGCCGCCGGCCGCTCCCAGGGTATGTCCGATGGCACCTTTAGCTGAAAACACCGGCACCTTGCGTTCGCCGAAGACCTGTCGGAAAGCGGTCAGCTCCATTAAATCATTGTAAATCGTGCCGGTCCCATGGGCATTGACAGCAATGATCTCTTCGGCATTCAGGTTTGCCGTTTTCAGGGCCTGATTGATAGCCTGAATCAGACCTCGACCGCTTTTATCCGGTGCCGTAATATGGGTGGCATCGCTGGTAATACCCCAGCCGAGGACACTGCCCAGCTGCTCTCGATTTTCCCGGCGCGCCCGCGCGGCACTCATTAAAAGCAGCGCTGCCGCTCCCTCACCCAGAGACAATCCTTTGCGGTTGCGGTCAAAGGGCCTGCACGGAACCGGCGACGAGTGCTTTTAAGGAGCAAAATCCCGCAAATGCATATTCCGTGATCAGGTCGCCGCAACAGATCAGTACGGCCTCGGATCTGCCTGAGTTAATCAGCCCGGCGCCATGGGCAACGGCAATGGTAGAGGAGGCGCAGGTGGCACTGACACTGATGCCGCTGTCGATCAGGCCGAGTTTTTGGCAAACGATATCCGATAGGGAAGAAAGCAGAACATCCTGAAAATCGGCCTGCTGGCCCCGGCACAATGCCTCCAGATTATCGATGCCGGCCTTCAGGGTTGCGGTAATCAGCGAAGAATCAGGCGGCACCGGCGCCATCCCGGAAAAAAGGCGGTCCAGCAAAGGGTGCAGTCTGGAACGGCCGCCGGAAGGTTTCAAATCATCGATACAGGCTGCAATTTTAGCATGGTAGCTTTCCACGGGGAAACGACTGACAGACCGGATGGCGGTTTTGCCCGCCATAAGTTCCTGCCACAGCGTTTCCAGGTTGTCTCCCAGGGCTGTAATCGCAGCCATGTCTGTAATAACGGCCCGGTTGGATTCTCCATTTTCCGGGTTTCGATATGCAGGTTTTAAATTTATCGGCTTACTGACACGCATGCAGCACCTTATGTGCTCATCATTTCCGTCATCTGCCCCATAGCCGTCAGGCTAAGAATATGGGTGAATGGTACATGAGAGAAATCTCAATTTACAAATTACAAATAAATTACAAAAAGCAAATTACAAATATTTGGTTATTGAGATTTGTGATTTGCCGTCTAAAAACATCAAAACGGTAACAATATATGCTTAGCCTGACGGCTATGCCCTCCGTCCTCCGCCTACACCCTCAAATTCCTCATTCCGCATTCTTTTTTTTCCACATTCCACATTCCGACTTCCGAATTCTTCTGTCCTCTGTCCTCCGTCCTCCGGCCCCTGTCCTTTGCATCTGTCAAAAAAAACGGCCTACCAGGAATATCACCGAATTCACCCCCCGGTTATCCTCGTGCAATCCTGCGTTTGATATGTGTGAGAGTCGAACTGCACCAAAATAGGGAGGGCCGGAATCTGCCTTGAATTCCGTCCCGATTCCTATCTGCGGATTAAAATTAAACCGCGACCCCTGACCCTTCACCTGGAAATCCGTATATACCACGCCGATACCGCCTTCGGAATATGGCCGCAGTTGAGGTGTGGAGATAAAATCCAGATAATACACTGCCAGCATCCCAATTGAGACGATGGCGCGTCTATCCGGCGAAATCGTACTCCCGACTGATCCTTCTACCTTGAATCGCAGCAGTTCCGGTGCCCAATGACGCCAGACCCGGTCATAATCCCACATGACAAACCCGCCAGTTGCAGGTAATTCATATCGCTTACAGGGTCAAATGTTTTCCCGAAAACCCCGGCCACTCCATAACGGGTAGGAATCCATCGGATGAAATATCTTCCGCCGGCACCGTGTTCAGACTGGTGGAAACAGTCACAAAAGTAAGTACTATGAAGAATATCTTTATCAATTTGGATTGAAATATTGTAAGTACAGATCAACGAGGTCTGAAATCAGGGTAATGTTCCTTGGCGCATTCAGGGCAAATGCTGTGACTAAAATCAGCCTCAGAATGCTTTTGTACATATGCACAACTACAATCATTTTGGTGCGATTAATTTATTTTTTTGCAAATCGCTTATCACAGCCTTGATCACATCATTGATGATTTGATCTTTGGAGCCTTTGCTCCATGTTTCTGATTTCCCGGACCAGATGAGTTTCTCCGTTTTTACATCGTATAAATTCGTTTCCAATCGGACGGTGGTACTTGTGCTTGAATATCCCGGATCATGCGCATAGCTGTACCGGCTGCGATAAAAACCGTAATAGCCGCCGTGCGCTGAACCGCCGCGAGTGTAAACATCTTTTTCTTCTTTGCCGATCAAATGCGTGATGATCACAGCATCATTTTCATACTGACTGACAGCGGCTAATATCGCTCTCTTTTTTCAATTCTAAATCCGGGGGCATCGGTATGGCCTTTTCGCTTGAGATAGCGTCAACGCCAACAGATTTTAGCTGTGCAACGAACTTTTTCTCAAAAGACCGCCGATTATGTTCATTGCCTGTTATTGCAATTACAAGAATATCAGACACGGGCTTACCCTTGTAGGCCTCGTCAACCTTCGTCTGGGTGATTTCGGTCCCGCCACATGAAATAATCAGAAAAGCAAAAGAAAACAGATAGCCAAACCATTTAACAGAATTTTCTTTCATCAAACGCCTCCTAACCGTAAAAGTGTCCAAATTTGATGAAAGCATGTGATAATATTAGTCAATTGTCAATCAAAATAACTTAGAGCTACGGGCCCAACCCGGAATTGAAGATTGCAGATTGCAGATTTGTGGTATCGCTTCAGGCTTCGCCTTCGGCTACGACCCGACAGGTCGCTCAGTCTTTTTCTATTTAAATCGATCGTTCGACCCCGTCGTTAGACTCTGAGGCTCTCGCAGGGAGGCTCTCGACGGGTAGGCTTGTAAGCGTTCACGGGTTCAAGTCCGCCCTGGCCTCTCTCCGAGCTGTATGCTCTATATGCTCTACGAGCAGGAAGCCGGCTTGTAGCCTACGCCTCGGAGAGTGCGACGTGATGTGGCTATGAAATTGCTTTCAGAT
>PVMK01125816.1_pt1 | contig 15486 bp, 14 predicted proteins | sample 1853481 | NCBI WGS metagenome assembly PVMK01 (sample SAMN08533507, study PRJNA380276) | Marine sediment metagenome, whole genome shotgun sequencing project.
TAAAGCCCGGTTCCAGGCTCAAAGCGCACCTCCACCCCGGTTTCTATGGTTAATGTCGGACCATCACTGCCGCCATGACTGGCAGAGTAGATGGTTATGGTGCCGGTGACTATGTATGGACTACCCTCTAATGTCCAGGTGGTATTGGAGGTTATGTCACCACTGACATAGGTTTCGCTATAAGACGCTATTGGGAAAGATATCAGCAAGAAAAAAGCCGCCCATTTAACGGTTAAGGCATTTTTTATTTTCGCTTGCTGAACCATGGACTTCGATTCGGATATGAATCTACAGAAATCCGATAGTTTTTTAACAAATCGCATGCGACCCATAACACCATCCTCTTTACATATTTGTTAATCGCAAAAGCACGCAGTTTTCGTCCGCATTAATTGCTAAGTCTGAACCCCTTTGCTTTTTTAATTTCATCTTTAATTTTTTTCTGGTTTGTCTCGTTATTGCGTGATGACCCGCAATTGTTGCATTTGATTAGTCTCTTTGTTCGCTCTTCCTTGGGCTGCCACGATAACGCCAGGTTTTCCAAGTATTGCTGATATGCGAATAATCCGCCTTGAAGGTAAAAGACATTGATTCTTTTTTTTCCCAGTATCCGTTTTATTTCTGCGTATCCCTCTCCTGTGCTACTAAATACCAGGATCGACTGAAACATTCGATTTCGCCTGGCTTTAATCATCTGTCTCAGACTGTTTTGCGAAGCCGATGAATGTATTAAATTCGGCAGATAGACCGCATGGGGCAAGATTTGAACCGAATCTGCCGTCCGATCCGGGGAAACATTGATTAGAAGAACGTTCCCGTACCTGCTTTCCGGTAAAAATTCTTGTGGCGAAATATCCTTTATATCCTTTAAAGCCAGAAGATCTCCGACCAGCCAGCCGCCTTTGCGATGCCAGGCCGGCAAACCGCCGTCCAAGATCGAGATCGTGAATCCAAGGGCTTTGAGGCGCCGGCATTCTGAAATCAGCCGGCTGTAGCCAAATCCTTCATGGACGAGCACAATGGATGTCGGTTTTAAAAAGGTTTTGGTTTTTATAAAGTGCAGGGGGATATTCATGGAACCAGGTATACGCAACCGCTCGAAATCTTGCGGGCTGCGGATATCAATCAGGGTGATGCCCTTTTTATATTTCAGTTTGTAAAGAACCACCTTGGGCGTAACGGCAAAAGATGCATCATATTGCTTGATGGAAACGTTAATCGGATTTTGGGGTTTTGCGGAAACGATTGCGTTTGAGGCGCCAAAAGTTGAATATGGAAATCCAGATAACAAAAGGATTAAAGATGCCAGTCGCATGAAAATAACCAGATGCTTGCGGCTTATTGCTTTTTGTTTTTGAATCATCGGTGTTCCTTATGTTGGCGTGTTCATAAAATTTTGCCCCGGCCAGTCCGGATGCCCGCCTCCCCACGGACGAATCTCGTATGAATGGCGGCAGCCCATACCACTAATGAAACGTCGGGCCCTGGCAGATGATATAAACGAGCCGGTACCGATACCAGATCGTCATGTCGTGCCGGAAAGTGATACAACCGTCATTGTCATAATCGGCCGCCGACAGATAGCCCGCATCGCCTTCACAGGTGCCCAGCGCATCTTTCAAGATCAGCCGGTCATCGGCATCCACGTCACCGTCCAGATCAAGATCCCCATCCTGAGCCTGGTCACAATTCTCCTGATGGTTGTATTTCCATCTGAGCCAAATCCAGGTCCAGAAGTCTTCAAAGAATGTGATGCAGCCGTCCTGGTTGTAGTCCGCTTCGGGTACAAATTCTGTGTCCCCTTCGCAGCTACCCAGTGCATTCAGGATGATGGTCCTGTCGTCGGAATCAACATCGCCATCGTGATCCAGATCACCGGGCACGATGACGATTTCAAAAAAATCAGTGATGGTCACACCGCGGTTCCCCGCTGAATCCACCGCCATGCAATTAAGCTCGGTGGATTCGGCTATTTCAAGGGGTGAGGTGTACAGTGGTGCGTTTTCATCCGGTTCGCTGTAGTCCAGGGTACAGTACATATCAGCCGGCTCATCCGCGGTAAGCGATACGATTTGGGGTTCAAGATAGGTACCGCCGGCCGGCGACACGGTAACCCGGGGGGGTGTCCGATCGATGCTAACGGCACCCGGCGCAAAGCTTGTTGCCTGATTATTTTCATCTGCGATGACCGCATGGATATAATAGGTGCCGTCCGCAAGCCGGCTGACATCCCAGAAATAAGAATCCATGTCGCCATCCAGGTCCTCGGAGATGGGACCGGCAATCAGGGTACCCGAACTTTCATCAGCTTCACTGCTGTAGTAAAGCTCGATATCCGCATCGCTGTCCGGATCGCTGTCCTGCCAGACAATCAAAATTGTATTTTCATTGGTCAGCAAGTCCTGCGAGGGCTCTAACAGGGTGATCTCAGGCGGGTCATTAAAACCGTTGTTATTGACAAAGAAAGAGACACCCGGCATCCAATCGCTGTGGGCACCATGCTCGTCCACCGCTCTGACCTGCCAGTAATACCAGTTGTTGTCATTTAAGGCGTCGGCCACAACCCACTCCGGCGCGTTGGTCTCGGCCTCTGCGATTATATCTGAAAGCCGGCTATCGGCGAATATCTGAAAACGGTAGCTCAGCTCATCGCGATCCAAATCCCCGGCCGGATAGATTTCTAAACTTGGGGTCAGGGTTTCGACCCAAGCCTCTGCACCGGGATTTTTCAGGGTGGGCGCAAAGGGCGGGTCGTTGGCGGTGTTGACAAAAAAGCCGGCGTTGACCCACGGGCTTTCGGCATAACCGTCGCCGGCCTTCGCCCGCCAGAAATATTGAGTGTTGTCCATCAATTCGCTGACCGGCCAGCCGGTATTTTCGGTTCCCTCGTCAACCGGTCCGGATGCCACCCTGGATTCGCTGTCGAAGGTGTCGGACACATCGATTTCAAAGTAATAGGTCAGCGGATCTTGATCCCGGTCAAAGGCGTTGGCGACAACAAGCTCAAGTTCCTGGACAGAAACTTCGCTTTCGGGTGCCGGTTGTAGAATTTCGGGTGCATCCGGGGCGTCATTTTCGGTGTTCACAAAAAAGTCAGCCAGTTCGGACATGCGATAGGCACCGTGCTCATCAGTTGCGATCACCTGCCAGTAAAACCAGGTGTTGTCTTCCAGCTGGATATTAACGGTCCAGGCAGTTGTTCCACCCTCGCCCTGGGCAAGATCCGGCGCCGAGATAATCGGCTCATCGGTGTTGTCGTAGGCATATATATTAAAGGTATAGGTGACGGTCTCTTCATCACGATCAAAGCTGTTGGTTACCTGTAATTCGGGCATACGGGTTTCCACATCGGTATGCGGCAGCGGGCTGCTAATTTGAAAGGGGTCGGGCGGGTCATTTTCCGTATTCACAAAAAAGCTGCTGTACGCCCACAGGCTGTAGCCGATTCCGTCGGTGGCCCGCACCCGCCAGTAGTACCAGGTATTATCGTTCAAAGTTGTTGGGACCGACCAATCAGTTTGATCCGGGTCTTCTGCGACGGTCTCCTTGGCCAGCAGGTCATTCATCAGCCGGTCGGTATAAATCTCAAAGGTGTAGGAAATCGGATCTCCGTCCGGATCGCTGCTGTTATCAATACCGAGCTCTACCTGTTGGAAAATGACTTCGGCTGCATCTGCCGGTGAGTGCACAATCGGCAGCGTGGGGGCATTGCTGCTGGCGGGATCGGTTCCATTGAGGTACTCCTGCCAGTTGGTCAGGCCGTCGTGGTCGGGGTCGTCGTCGCGTCCCTGGTCCAGATTACCGAATTGCGACATTTCCCAATCATCGGGCAAATCGTCGCCGTCGCTGTCAATAAAGGACTGCACCGTCAACCGGACCCGCTGGGTATCCGCCAACAGCCCATCTGAGGCTTTAAATGTTATGTCGTATTGGCCCCCCTGACCTACAAGCGATTGCCAGTTAAACATTCCCTGGCCGTTGCCCTGATCGCTGAAAACAGCACCGGCCGGCAACGGAGAGGCCGAAAGTTGCGGCGTGGTGCCGTTGGGATCGCTCGCTGCGACGGGAAATGAAAACTGCTGGCCTTCAGCAACGGATTTATCCGGTATGAACTCCAGTACCGGTGGAAGGGGCACAGCCGTCAGGTCATCAAACAGCAGCACGTAGCTGCCGGTGGTATTGGAATCAAAGAGGTTGATAAAATGCTGCCAGTCGTTGTTTTCATCCCGGGTTTTGGACAACCAAACATTTTCAGTCTTGATGACCTTACCGTCAGAGCGGATGACCTGTTTGAAGACCTTCTGGCCGTTAAAAGGATCAACCAGCTTCACAAACATGAACCCGGCGGTGGCCGGCGCCGACAGGGTGGCGCTGTCTCCATTTAGCTGGAGGGTGGCTGCAGCCGATTGATCAAGCACTTCGGTATCGGTGGTGTCCGACTCATAGACTCTGTAAACATCGCCGTCTTTAGCCAGAAAATCCCGCACAGCATCCCGGCCCGCAAGATCCACCAGCACATCACGCACTAAAAAATGGGTGTTGGCGGCCTCAATGAGGGAGGTGAGCTCACCGCCCAGTTCATCGGAATGTGAAAATTCGGCCGTAAAATCCACAAATTTCCCCGACAGGGTGCAGGTCATGATCCAGCGCGCCATACCGGTGGTATTGGGCGCGATGTCGCCGAAATCTGCCAGCAGGCTGTCGGTGGCCGGCTGGCCGTTGACTTCGCTGCCCTGGATGGCAAATCCGATCAGTAGGCCCATCTCGTTTTCGACAATTTTGGGCTGAGCGGATTCGATTTTCAGGTTTTTGGCCACCCCAAATCCGTTGTTTTTGACCCGCACTCCCAGAGAAAAAGGCACGGGCGCTTCGCTTTCCGGGGTAAAGGCATCATCGCCGTAGACATCTGAGGGTAAAAAGTAATCCAGCGTAATCAGCGGCATGGGCTTGACAAAGATGTAGTCCGGGGTCACCTCGGTAACTTCTTCCACACCGCCGATGGTGTATGTCAGGGTGGCGCCGACGTAGTAAAGGGTGCCCTGCTCCAAGCCGTTTGAGGACCCGGGTGCCGGAATAATCAGCCAGTGGATGTCGGCCGAAGTTGAGGGATTCACCGTTCCGGACCCGTCGACATCGGCTATGTTTTCCATGGAATCCAGACGGATAAAGAAAAGCGCATCGGTGTTGGCCGGATCAGAACTGGCCAGAACCGGGTTGTTTTCCACATCGGCAAAAGAGACATCGACATTTACATTTTCCAGGGTAATATGGGAAAGGCCGTTGTTGATGCGCATATGGGCATCAAACGCCTGCCGCTCCAGGGTGAGCTCCTGTTTGATTTCTATTTTTACACGGGCACACACCGAATCATCCGCGGCGCGGGCGCCGACCGGAAGCAACACCAGCAGGCCGGTCATCAGGATCAAACTTAAGATAAACGGGTATTTATCGACTTTTGCCTTTCCCATTTCCTTCCTCCTGTCAAAACAGAGTGCCAAGCGATTAGACGCCACGCGAATCAAAATCGGATTATGCGGCCGGCCCTTAATTCATGTTGACCTTTAATCCTTTCCCCTTAAAACCAAACCGGCTGAAGGCCGGCAATGATGTGTCCGCTGATGCTTTGATGATCCGCATGGCAATATAATCGGTGTGGTTTTGCATAAAAACGTTGTTTTGCGGATCAACCACCTTCCAGACACCATCATCGTAAAATTCCGCCCAGTTGTGGAAACTTGCCGGCTTTATAACCGCACTGTACTTGAGGACATAACCGCCGATGCCCCGCGCCGGGATCTGGTCCGCCCGGCAGAGGGCCACAAATAAATCCATAAATTCGGTACAATCGCCTTTTTTGTGCGTCAGCGCGTAACGGGCACCGCGCGCATTTCTCACATAACCGGTATAGCGGACGTTGTCGGCCACCCAGTGGAAAATTTTCTGCGCGGTCTTCAAGCTGTCTGAAACCTTTAGCTTCTGAGCCAGACGATTAATATCCGCATCATCTGACTCGATATATTTTTCCGGCCCAAGATAGCGTTGCAACTGATTCTCGGGTAGCGGATTGTAATCGTTTGAAAGCAGGAGGTCGGTCTTGATGGATATGATTTTAGCGGCATAAGGGGGCAGGTCGTTAAAGGTGAAATGCAGAAGTTGATTGCCCAAATCATCGGTAACGATCTGGTAGGGATGCGAACTTCTGATTTGGGCGCATTTTTGCGTTGCGGTCTGTTTGACCGGGGCATAGGTCCAAAACTCTGCTTTTTCGATAATGCGAGCGGTGGTGTTTTGCAGGGTAAAGCTGAGGTGTATCTGTTTGGGGATTGAATAATTGGTGAGATTTCGTCTGTGGTCACCAATAGAGCCCAATTTGGCCTGAAAGATCAATATAATCCCAGATAACAACACGATCGTTAGGGCACTAATAAGGGCTCTTTTCATTTGTAAACCAACTACTATATAATTTATAACATTTTCATAGCGGCCTGAACTTCCTGTTCAGTAGGTAACCACCTTACACAAATTTGAAACAGGCCTTCTTCAATATCCTCCGTTATTTAATTCGGTTTCACGTAATGCTCCGTGTCTCGAATTAGCCCGATCCAACTGAGCGGATAATCCGCTCCAGAAACTCTTTCGGAGGATCAAGCCACCCCTTTTTCATCTAACTGTAACTAGACTCTGGAGTATGTTTTCGTCTGAAAGAGATACAAATATTATCAAAGAAAAAAGGTCGGGTCAAGTTAAAAATATAATATTATCAATAGTTTACATATATTGACAGCAATTGACTTTACTTGACAGCATTTGACAGCATTTGACAGTTTGGAATGGATTTTGCCATCACAGGGTTTAAATTTTCAGCAGAAAAGTGATCGTTGAATGGTAAATTGGGATGATCAACGCGTGAATGGCGGACTGGGTTGATTAGATTTTGGGTGCCAAGCGGGTTGTATGAATAAAAAAATCGCCGCAAGAGAGATCGCTTTACATGATCACTGCTTACGGCGATTTTTGGTTTTGGTTTTTTGCGTTAGCTGTTTTTTAATTTTTGAAATTTGTCATGCCAGGAGCATTTTTCGCAAAAGACTTCGGTGTTCGCCGTCAGATCCGGGCTGTTGGATTCAGCGGCCTCAGGATTAAAGGCGACCTCTTCGCCCTTTAGCTCAAAGTCATAGGTTTCGTATTCATCAACCTTAATCGACTTTGAAAAACGCCTTCTTTTTGGCCTTGCAGACCGGGCATTCATCCGGGGCTTCGTTTTCACAGGTGTACCCGCAGACTCCACAAACATAATATTCAGCTACAGCCAGGCCGTCCATATTGGCCAGCGCATTCTCATACAGCTCGGCATGCACTTTCTCAACGGCATTGGCATACTCAAAACTTTGCAAAGCGGCTTTGTTGTCTTCGGTTTTGGCATCTTCAATCATGGCCGGATACATGGTTTTGAATTCGTGGGTTTCACCGGCAATCGCTTCTTTAAGGTTGTCTTCCGTGATGCCGATGCCTTTTAAGGTTCGTAAATGGGTGTGGGCATGAACGGTTTCGGCGGCCGCTGCCGCACGGAAAAGCCTGGCTACCTGGCTGTAGCCTTCCTTATCCGCTTTTTTGGCAAAAGCGAGATATTTACGGTTGGCCTGGGACTCACCTGCAAACGCGTCTCTTAAATTTTGTTCGGACTTACTCATATAATCCTCCTTTATCGTTTAGTTCAGAATTCGGGGAGTTTTTTCATTTCAAGCTTGTCATTCCCGCCCCTGCCTGCGCAGGGGCAGGCTCCGGTGGGAATCCAGAAATGTTTTGCTGAAAAAGCTGGATGCCCGCCCCCATCTTCACGGGGGCAGGCTCTTCGCGGGCATGACGGTAAAAACTTCCCGACCCCTCAGTTAGTTTAACCACCCCGCACTTTATTAAAGGCGCTTTAGTTGGTATCAGGTTTAGTGCTAAAACAAGTGTCTCACGAAACATGCAGAATATTATTGATCCTTTGTCATACGACCCTGCAAAGCCGCATGGGCTGCCGCCAGTCGGGCGATGGGCACTCGGAACGGTGAGCAGGACACGTACGTCAGCCCCAGCTCATGACAAAGCTGAATGGATGCCGGCTCACCGCCGTGCTCGCCGCAGATGCCGCATTCCAGATCCGGATTGACACTGCGCCCCTTGGTCACAGCGATTCGCATTAATTCCCCCCACACCGTTTGGATCAATAGTGGCAAAGGGGTTATCCGGCAGAACGCCGGTGGAGATGTATTCCATTAAAAATCCCGGATTCAGCATCGTCGCGGGATATTCCATAAGTGGTCTGGGTCAGGTCGTTGGTGCCGAAAGATATGAACTGGGCATATTCGGCGATTTCATCAGCGGTCAGTGCCGCCCGAGGAACCTCGATCATGGTTCCCGAATTTATAATCGACTCTCGATGCCCTGCACGGCCATGACCTTTTCTGGCCTCGGCCTCCAGGGCCTCTCGTTGAATCTTCAGCTCATTGACATGACAGGTCAGGGGAATCATGACTTCCGGATGGACATCCACTCCTTCTTTGGCCACGATGCAGGCGGCTTCAAAAATCGCCCGCACCTGCATGGTGGTTAATTCCGGAATACTGATGCCCAGGCGCACTCCGCGCAGGCCGAGCATCGGGATTGGTTTCCCGCAAGGCTTGTGCCCGTTTGAGGAGGGTTTCCTTCATGCGGATCTGCTCCAGCAGATCATCGACCCTGGGCCAGGTTAGGTGCCTGCTGCAGCCGGATTTTCAGATCGGAAAGTTCATGCATCAGATCAAAGGGGTCCGGTAAGAACTCATGCAGCGGTGGATCGATCAGACGGATAATCACCGGCAGGCCGTCCATGGCCCGAAAAAGCCCGGCAAAATCTTCGCGTTGAAACGGGCAGCAGCGCTTCGAGCGCATCATGACGCTCGGATGCCAAATCGGTCATGATCATTTTTTGGATATGCGGCAGGCGTTCGGGCTCGAAAAACATATGCTCGGTGCGGCAAAGACCGATGCCCTCGGCACCGTATTCACGCGCCCGTTCGGCATCTTTGGGGTAATCCGCATTGGCCCAGACCCCCAGACGGCGAAATTCATCGGCCCAGGATAAAAGCTTGAGCAGCCAGGAGTCTTTGATATCCGGGCACCATAGTCTCCAGCTGGCCCAGATAGACTTCACCGGCCGTTCCATCGAGGGAGATCCAATCGCCCTTCCTTACATTTCCCGGTCCCCCACCTGCATCTTGCGATTGGCCAGATCGATTTCAAGTGCAGGCCACCCCGACGACCGCCGGGGTACCGAACTGCCGGGCCACCAGGGCCGCATGACTGGTGCGCCCGCCGCGGCTGGTTAAAATCCCCTCGGCCGCCAGCATGCCCGTGGACATCGTCGGGCTTGGTTTCGGGCCGCACCATGATGACCTGTTTGTTCTGATTCTTACCCCATTCTCTCGGCACGGTCAGCATCAAAAGCAACCATACCGACCGCCGCTCCGGGGGAAACGTTCAGGCCCTTTGCCAAAAGGCCGCCTGAATTTTTCCGCCTTCTGCTTGGCCTCGACATCAAACTGGGGATGCAAAAAGAAATCGACTTGCTCGGGGCTTACCCGCATCACCGCTTCTTCTTTGGTGATCAATCCCTCCTCGACCATATCCACGGCAATCCGCACCGCTGCCTGCGCAGTGCGTTTGCCGTCGCGGGTTTGCAGCATCCACAGCTTGCCGTTTTCGATGGTAAACTCCACGTCCTGCATGTCGCGATAATGGTTCTCCAGTTTCTGCGCAATCTGTTCAAATTCTTTGTAAGCCGACGGCATTTCATCTTTTTCAATTTTTGAATATCCTTCGGTAATTCGAATCCCGGCCACCACATCTTCGCCCTGAGCGTTGGTCAGATAATCGCCTTCGATATGTTGTTCACCGGTGGATGCATTGCGGGTCATGGCCACCCCGGTGGCGCTGCTATCGCCCATATTGCCGAAAACCATGGTAACGATATTGACCGCTGTCCCCAGATTATGAGCTATTCCGGCGGCATTGCGGTAGTCAATGGCGCGCTTGCCGTTCCCAACTCTTAAAAACCGCTTCGGTCGCCTTTCTCAACTGAACCAGCGGGTCGGTCGTAAAATCGCGATGGGTATAATGTCTTGTATATCTTTTTGAACTCAGCGGCAACCTTCTGCCAGTCATCGGCTGTCAATTCAGCATCGCTGTTCACACCCGCTTTCCGGCGGGCATCGGTAATCACTTCTTCAAATGGTTCGTCGAGAATTCCCATAACGACACTGCCGAACATCTGAACCAATCGTCGATAGGAATCGTAAACAAACCGCTCATCTCCGGTTAGTTTGATCATACCTTCAAGGGTATCATGGTTGAGTCCGATATTGAGAACCGTATCCATCATGCCGGGCATAGAAAACTTTCCCCTCCCTGAGCGACAGGAGACCAGCAGGGGATTTTTGGCATCGCCGAATTTTTTCCCCGGTAGCCGATTCGACCACCTTTAATCGCCTTCACAACCCTGTTGCCCACATTCCCTCCGGGAAAATTTTCGCCTGCCTCGAGATACGCATTACAGGCTTCGGTCGTCACCGTAAAACCGGGCGGCACCGGTACTGCCGATACGCACCATTTCAGCCAGGTTGGCGCCTTTTCCGCCCAGAAGTCCGCGTACCGCCGCCCAATCACCGCCGACATATTTTTCGGCCTGATCCACTTCATCAAAAAGATAAACCCATTTGCTTTTGCTGCTCATCGTGCACCCCCAAAGAAAGCCGTGAGTCCGTGTGCCGATTGATCCGACACCGCTTTTGATGGTTGATGGTAAACAGGTTGCAGACAGGACCAAATTTTACAGCGTCCGTGCCTGAAGTATTTACCATAGATCAAAGCTAACCGGATGCCGATCTCAGATTTCGTGTGTGCGTGCACTCGTGCAGATAGATCGCGGTTATGTGAGTTATTACCTGTACCCGGTAGACATTGATAGCAGTAGCCGATGGAAAAACCGGCTGCCGGTTGTATAAATCCGACGTGCGCCGGCGGCATCCATTCCGATAAAAGCAATTAACCCCGCTTTAAGTCAAGTATTTTCTTGGCTCATCATTCCATTATGTGGATGACCAAACTGCGACAGTACTTGATCCATCTTCAATTGGGTATTATGTTCAGTGAACTGTATTTAAAGACAGATTGAAGCGTGTACCATAACTAAGGTAATTTGGTTATCCAGAAAGAACAAGTGGTATTGAATGTGGGAGCGGCTTCCAGCCACGACAGTTGATTTCGCGGCTGGAAGCCGCTCCCACAGAGGATTTATCTAATGAAGCTTGGACTTTCCAGATAAGCAGAAAAGGTAATATGCTTATGTTGGGTGGGAGCAAGATTATGGAAAACTGGGAAAAACGGCTTTCATGTGCAGAAGAATGCAGCCGGTGCACCAATCACTTTAGAAACCAAAGACCGAAGAATCCTATCGGTCATCGATCACCAGCCGATTTGTGTGGATTGTAAAAAAGAAGAAGAAAAACGCCCCGACTACGAGGACGCCTCCAGACAAATAATGGCCCAGTGCATGCAGGAAACAAACAAACCCTACGGCGACCCGGCCAGTTATTGTTTCCATCACTTTTGCCCGTTTAAGTGCAGCTAAAATTTCACTGTTCGTAATCTAAAAACCGGATGGGGGCACAGCAGGATGATTGCTATGACCGCAGGCAACAGTTACAAAGAACTCCTTAAGAAAATTAAAGCGCTGGAAAAAGAGGCCGCTGCCCACATAGATTCAGAAACCAAGTTTCGCTCAGTGGCTCAATCGGCCAAAGACGCCATCATCACCGCCGATAAAGGCGGCAAAATCGTTTTTTGCAATCCTGCAGCTTATAAAATGTTCGGCCACCGTAAAGGCGAACTCATCGGGCAGTCTGTCAGCATTTTGATGCCCCAACGTTTTAGAGCGGCGCATGAAAGGGGTATGGCCCAAATCGTTGCCACCGGCAAATCCAGCCTGATCGACGAAACCATTGAACTCTTTGGAATAACAGAGGCGGGCGGCGAATTCCCCGTCGAGCTTTCCTTATCGACCTGGGTATCGGGTGATCATCGGTTTTATACCGGAATCATCCGGGATATCTCCGAGCGCAAACAGCATGAGAAAGAACGTGACGCGCTTATCGATAATCTCAAGAATTCTCTGACCAAAGTCAGGAAATTAAGCGGCCTCCTTCCCATCTGTGCATCCTGCAAGAAAATCCGGGACGACAAGGGATATTGGAATCAAATCGAGGCCTACATCCGGGATCATTCGGAAGCCGAATTCAGCCACGGCATCTGTCCGGAATGTTCCGAAAAACTTTATCCGGAATATCATCGCCAGCAAATAAAAAAAGCGGAGAGATCCGGTAAAAATTGATAAAAGATCATCCGCTGTTTTTCATTTTATTTACGATCAATTCGGGTTTAGAGCGTTTGTCATAATACCGTTCCGATACAGGCAGTTTTCTGAGTCATTTTTGGGTTATTAATAACCTCATAGGATAGTGGGTCCAAACGCTCTAGTATTTTTTTTCATTTTTGCAGACATCGTTATTGAACCCGCGTGCTTTAATCGTCAGCCGGATTCGCTCGATCGGATTTAAGCCGGGCGAATAGGGTGGTAAGTATTTTTTTGAGTTCTTCGATGGTTGCGTTTTACGGATCGGGAATCAGTAAAGGCCGTGCCGTTGATTAAAATATGGCACAGCGTTGCGTAAAATTCTAGCTTTTTTTCTATAAAAAAAATAATATAGCGGTTGTCATGTTGATTATAATTTCAGGGGTCTGCACCTTGCATTTTCGCCTGTTAGACTATCTGGCAAACGGAACATATTTATGACAACCGCTATAACCTACCATCAAACCTCTCCAAATTCAGCAGCTTTTAAGTCAATCGCTTGACAAAGACCAAACATTTCTCATACAAAAGCCATGCAGCAACGATAGATAAGTAAGCTGGGAAGCTTGGATGCTAGGAAGCAAGCAAGAGCTCTTAGCTCATAGCTGTTAGCTTTTACCATGAGCCATGAGCTATCAGCTGTGAGCTAATATTGCTTTCCAGCCTCAGGGCCCATTTTGTGCTTTCGTGTTGAATACATCATTTGAGAGGTAACCATATGGCACAGCTTCTTTCAGAACGCAGGGACATTGACTTTGTCCTTTACGAACAATTAAAGATCGAAGACATTTTAAAAACGGAAAAATACAATGACTTGAACCGTAAAATGTTCGACATGGTCATCTCCGAAGCCCGAAATTTAGGCATTAAGGAAATCTATCCCACCTGTAAGGAAGGAGACCGTGAGGGAGTAAGATTTGAAAACGGCAAGGTTTTCGTCCCGCAGTGCTTTCATCGCCCCTATGCGCTTTTCGTAGAAGGCGAATGGATTGCCATGGCCGAAGACCCTGAAGTGGGCGGCCAGGGGCTTCCCGTAATTATCCGTCAAGCGGCCTTCGAGTATATCCTGGGGGCTAACTTTGCAATTGCCGGCTTCGGCAACCTCGGACACGGTGCCGCCAAAATGATTGAGATTTTCGGCACTCCCAAACAAAAAGAGCTGTTTTTAAAAAAGGTCTATTCCGGCGAGTGGGGCGGCACCATGCTGCTCACCGAGCCCGGTGCCGGTTCGGATGTGGGCGCGTTAACCACAACGGCTGTTAAAAATCCCGACGGGACCTATTCTATTGCGGGCAACAAGATCTTTATCACCTGCGGCGAACACGATCTGACGGAAAATATCATCCATCCGGTTCTGGCCCGCATTGAAGGCGCCCCCCCGGGGAGCCAAAGGAATTTCATTGTTCATCGTACCCAAGATCTGGGTCAACGATGACGGCAGTCTGGGTGAGCCCAACGACATCGTCTGCAGCGGTGTGGAAGAAAAAATGGGCATCCACGGCAGTCCGACCTGCAGTATGGTTCTGGGCGGCAAAGGAAAATGCCGCGGCCTTTTGCTCGGGGAAGAAAACAAGGGCATGATGGTCATGTTCTACATGATGAATGAGGCCCGCCTGGATGTCGGCACCCAGGGCTTTTTGCACGCATCGGCCGCTTATTTATTTACGGTCAACTATGCCCGTGAACGATTACAGGGAAGAGATATCGAAAAAGGTAAAGATCCGCAAGCTCCCCAGGTACCGATCATCTGCCACCCGGATGTCAGGCGGATGCTGTTGCAGATGAAAGCGTATGTGGACGGCATGCGCAGCTTTGTCCATTACGTCGCCTATTGTTTTGATAAAAAATCCACCGCAAAAACCCGGGATGAAAAAGAACGCTACACTGATTTTATTGAGTTACTGACGCCGGTTGTCAAGGCCTACTGCAGTGAACGCGGGCAGTTTGTCTGCGAACAGGCCATTCAAGTGCATGGCGGCTACGGCTATACCAAAGAATATCCGGTCGAACAGCTTTACCGCGATTGTAAGATCACCAGTATCTATGAAGGGACCAATGGAATTCAGGCCATGGATTTGCTGGGGCGCAAGCTGGGGATGAAAAAAGGTACCGTTTTTATAGATTTTCTCAATGAAATCAAGGCCGCAATTGCGAGGGCCAGGGAAATACCGCGCCTGGAGGATGCCGCCAGCCGGGTTGAAAAGGCCTTGAACCGACTCAGTGAAATCGCGATGCATATCAGCAAAACGGCTTTCTCCAAAGACAAGAAGCTGGCGTTTGCTTACGCCCACCCGTTTCTGGAGGTTGTCGGAGATGTGATTATGGCCTGGATGCTTCTGTGGCGGGCGACGGTGGCCGTGCCCAGACTGGAAAAACTGGCCGGCAGCGCAGATGAAGAGGTGATTCAGTCCAACGTCGCCAAAAACAAAGATGCGGCCTTCTACGACGGTCAGCTAAAAGCCGCCGAATTTTTCATCAGCTCCATGCTGCCGGTTACTATCGGAAAGATGAATGCCATCGCCGCACCCCATCCGGCAGCGATCGATATTCACGAAAAGTCATTTGGGGGGTAACGGGTTGCGGGTGTCAGGAAAGAGCAGGTTTCAGTGTTCAGGTGTCAGATAACAGCGGTTAGAGGGCATAGGGCACAGTTAAATAGTTTATTGGTTGAATGGTCAATTAGCCAAAGGATCCAATCCATTTTATACTATTTGACGATTTAACTATTTAACTAATCGACTAAATTCGAAAAAAGGAGTTAGACATGAAAGATGTTGTGATTGCTTCGGCCTGCAGGACCGCTATCGGCGCATTTGGCGGAACCTTAAAAAACAGTCATCGCGAAATCACCAACATCAACGGCTCGGGAATCGGCCTGGGGCATCCGGTGGGCGCCACCGGTGCCCGGGTCATCATCACCTTGATCCATGCGCTGAAACAAAAGAACAAAAGCCTGGGGCTGGCGACACTTTGCGGGGGCGGCGGGGTTTCGATGGCCTGCGTCATAGAATTGCTTTAAACTTTTAAATAACAAAATCTGGTTATCCAGAAAG
>PVMK01189132.1_pt2 | contig 15481 bp, 13 predicted proteins | sample 1853481 | NCBI WGS metagenome assembly PVMK01 (sample SAMN08533507, study PRJNA380276) | Marine sediment metagenome, whole genome shotgun sequencing project.
CGAGCCATTTCGGTAGCACTGTCGGTCGATTGGCTGTTTCGACATCAATTTGATCTCCGTCCATCAGTCGAGCCTTGAGTTGACGGGTTTTGCCGTTGATACGTACACGAACAGCATGTAACCCCAACTGCTCATGGATATCGAAAGCAAAGTCCAGGGCACTGCTCCCTTCTGGAAGCGAACGCACATCACCCAGCGGCGTATAAACCTGAATCGAAGCAGAAGCCAGACGCAGGCTTTCCATATCAAAGGCCGATTCGCCCTCTATCAATGATTGCATCAAATCTTCAAAACCCGACTTACGGAACTCAAAACCAGGGGCCAAAACACCGGAGTCATTGAAACGTGACAGCTTGCGTGTGGTTATTTCAACCCGCAAACGAATTTCGCCCGCTTGCACACTGGTCTTCAACGCCTGATAACCGTATTGCGACGGGATATTAAGATGGTCACGCAACTTTCCAGGAATTGGCGGATAGAGGCTATGCAACAGTCCAAGAGCGTGATAGGCATCCATGGAACGATCGACCAGGATGTCCAAGGTATAGAGTGCTGGCAAGCCTCGGGACGTCATACGGGCTGCAGCGATAGAGAAAGGACGCCAGCGATCCTTAACCAGAGCGTCAATCTTGTAATGCTCGAGAATGTTATGAAGTTCTGAACGGATACGGCCAAGGGTAGAGTCATAGGTATGACGCATTGCATTCACTGCGATGTCATAACGTTCTGCTCTCGTCGGGTAAAGGATTGTCAGAGAAAGCGCATCCAGTTCCGTAGCGACGCGCCCCATCCCGAGGTGCCTTGCCAATGGGACATAGATGGTTCGCGTCTCCTCGGCAATCAACCTCTGCTTTTCAGGATTCAGAGCCTGAATAGTCTGCAGATTATCGATCCGATCCCAGAACTTTAAACAGAGCACGCGAATGTCTCGAACCGCCAAAAGCACCTGTTTGCGATAGGTTTGCTCCTTGAGTGCACTGCGACTGAGGAGATCATCATCAACCTTGGTCAGACCGTCGACCAACAAGCCAATTTCCATACCAAACAAGGCACTGATCTCTTCAAGAGTTGTCGGAGTATCTTCTACAACATCATGCAGGAGAGCGGAGATCACTGATGCAAAGTCCATCCAGTGACGGGCAGCCATATGCGCGACCCGCAGAGGATGAAAGAAATAAGGCTCACCAGACTTGCGCACTTGTTGGCGATGAGCTTCCTCGGCAAGATGAATCGCTTTCTGCAGAGCATCAATAGATTCGTCGAGAACTTTCTCGCTGAGACTGCCGCCATGATGCGTAACCAGCAACTCCATGATATCGTTGATCAGACGATGCTGACGTTTCCCATCATAATTTTCAGGCTTATCGGTCTGAGCTATCGGTTGATGAATGCTATCCATATAACCATGCTTCCATGTAAAGGGATTGTACATGATAGTAAAGCAGAAATTGCAGACTGGCAACTCTGATGCGAAACTGGTGCTGAAATCACGTCAAAAGCGCTATCAACCCGGAGGCCAGGTCATGTCGCGACCGCCCAACAGGTGGAAATGGATATGCCAGACGGTCTGGCCAGCGGCTTCATTACAGTTATTGACGACACGGAAACCGTCCTCTGCAAAGCCCCTGTCATGGGCGATTTTACCGGCGACCTGAAAGACATGACCAATCAACTCATTATCAGCCGTTGTCAGGTCAAGAGTTGTACGAATATGTTTGCGCGGCACGATCAGAATGTGACTTGGAGCCTGCGGATTAAGATCCTCAATGGCAATAACCTGATCATCCTGATAGACAAATTTACCAGGGATCTCTCCAGCAATAATTTTACAGAAGATGCAATTGTCCGGCATTTTCGCCTCCTTCCTCAGTGCTAGCGGCAACAGCGTCCCCATCCAGAGGGACAACGTGCCAGCGCTCGCGGGCGGCACGTTTGCCTAGTTCCAGGTTATGACTAAAGAGAATCAATTGTCCATCCGCTGAAGCCATATCAATGAGATTGAGAGTCGTCGCCAGGCGCTTTTGGTCGAGATGAACAAAAGGGTCATCAAGCATCAATGGCAGAGAACGACCATCATCCCGAACTTTCGCCAAGGCAACGCGCAACGACAGATAGATTGCATCTACGGTCCCTCTGCTGAAACTCTCAACAGACATCCAGCGCCGATCATCCACCTGAACCGAGGGTGCCATATTCTCATCAAGCTTAATGGCGCGATAACGACCGCCGGTTATCTTACCAAACAGTTTGCTGGATTCTTCGTTCAAACGCACCAGGTGTGATCGACTGAACTCATCTACCGCTCCGGCAAGCAGGTTCACCGCTTTACGTAAAACGGTTATACGTTCTTCTAACTCCAGCTTGCGATGGTGCAGAGCTGAGCAGAAGTCGTGTGGCTCGGACGTTGATCGCTGGAGGGCTCCTTGACCTGCAATTGCATCGTTTTCAAGCGCAACTCTTTCTGCTCTAATTCTACCCTAAATTCGGACATGCGCGCTTCAAGTTGCCCCAACTCTTGTCCAACCTCCTGCTCGGCCTCTTCGCTTACAACTGACGTGTTGGTGCTCGTTGCTGCCTCTGCACTATCACCCTCACTAATGTTCTGAGGTACACTGCTCTCTGCCACTGGCAAATCACCATGCTTCCACCAGCTTTCGAGCAACTCACTATGTGCCGTAACCAACTTCTGCACCCTGACCAGGTCTATCGCAGAGGATGGCAAGCCAAGCGCCTCACAACGATTAGTGAGATCAGTCTGTCTTTTCTGTGCTACCAACTTTTGCTGCTCAAGGCGACTGCGCTCTTTGCGACATTCATCCAAAGCCTTTTTTCTTACCATGTGACGCCAGCCACCCCAGCCAAGAAGCAAGGTGCTGCATAAGCCAGCACCCAGTGAGATCAAGGGAAACAGGAAATCTTGCCACCATGCAAAAGTACCTCCAGGAATGAGGAGTGCAAGAATAGCAAGAAGCATCAACCATGGCACGGTAGGTATCTTCTTCTCACGACTGTTAAGTACAGAGAAAGGCTGTTGCAATTTAGCAAATTGCTGCCTGACCTCCGCAGCCTCAGCCAGCAATTCAGGCAGATCGCGTGGCGGGTTCTTCGGTAATCCAACGGCAACGAGTTGCTCTGACAATGTTCTTTTATCCCCCTCATCCCCTTGATCTTCAAGGATTTCCGGGTTTTTTTCAGCAACAGTGGCAGCAACATCCTCTGAGCTCTCGACCGATTGACGACGAATGCGCTCAATGTATCGCAAGCCTTTCTCATATTCCTTCTGGTCATTTTCCAACTCGATGAAAAGCTTTTCAATCTGTTCTTCAGTGTCAGCTGAGCTGTCTATCTCAACAAAAACCGGGACAGAAGCGACAGGTGCGGTTTCCCCCTGTGCTGCCAACTGTTGACAGACTTCCTCATAGTCGCGATCACGCTGTTTATCACGTCCCCAGGGATTACTGCGTGTCAGTTGAAAATGCTCATCCAGCAAAGTGTCAAGGATCTCAGCATAATCAGTCTCTGCGGTGCCACTGACCAGTGTTCTCAGCTTTTGCGCAAGCTCTTCTCCACTCCATTCCTTTGGCTGGTGCCCAAAGAAGTAAGTCGCCCGAAACAGGCTTTCATCGGCAACTCCAAGTAAAGACTCAAGCAGTGCTCGATATTCGCGGCAAGACGCACCACGTCCACGCAAAGGAACCTTCCCGGAGAATTGCGACAGGATATGATACAAATCATCCTTTTCAACCAACTCGACTTCATCCGTAATCAGGTTACGCTTGACCTGAATCGTGCGCCCCTGACCTTCAAAAAAGAGGACAGCGGAGCAAACATTCCGCCCCCAGGGCTTAAATCTCTCCAGGCGATCTGTACCAAAGAGAACAGCAGGGATAGCCTCTGCGATAGTCGATTTACCGGCCTCGTTCGGACCGATCACCAGGTTCATACCACGCCGGAACTCGACCGTCTGGTCACGGAATCTACCAAAGCTTTCAAGCTCTACGCTACGCAATATCATGGGGCATCCACCTCCAGAGACTGGAAACGGGTCAAGAGCAACTGTAGGGATTTTTCCAATAGTTCCATTTCTTCACTATCCGCATGCTCAGCTTGCTTCAGGACATTGCGTACAAGCACACCGCGAACACTCTCTTCCTTGGCCAGAGTCTCCATGCGTGTGCTGCCCAATAAACGTGTCATACTGCTCCCCCATCAAAAAACTCAGGATAGTAACAGACATTCTGCTGGCAGACGGCACCGAACCTTTCCCTGTGAGCAGTCATTGCCAGGCGTCGATATTCTTCAAAATCAGTGGAGCTCTCTGTCAGAGCAAGAAAATCTCTTGTTAAAGTAATATTTCTGATTTTCTGTGCGGTTGGTGCGCCACGACCGACCAGTTTCAAGCCATGGACACCAGCATCACGCAGATGAGGTATAGCGCAAAGACCACAGCCGTGACGACGGTTGCTTGCCGACCAACTACTTTGCCGATGCATTGCCTGCTTTAGTATTGGAGAGGTTCTATCAGCGAGCGGTGCAACTTCATACGGAATCTCACAAGGCCATATTTTCTCAGGGCTGGAGTGGTGGAAGGTACACAGGCCTTCGCTATTTGGGCATTTGCCAACCAGCAGGAAAGCATCACACGGAACATCCGGGACCTGTCGTATGATTGATGCCATATCAGCCACAGTAAGATGCCTGGGCAGGACAACGCGTTGCACGCCCTGCTCTGTCATAAAACGAACCGCACCGGCGTTGGTTAGATGAGCAAGCGTACTGGCATGATATTCGAGGTGCGTATGACGCTTTTTCAATAGTCGCAACAAACCGGGGTCGGCAAGGATCAGACTATCAATGCCTAAGCTCACCATCCGATCGACATATTCAACCAGCAGGGGGAGCTGTTCGTCCGTGTAGAAAGGAGCATTCAGAGTTAATGCAAAGCGACACTCATGGGCTTTTACCAGAGCGATAATTTCAGAAAGTTCCTCTTCAGAAGCAATTTGTGCAGACGAAAAGGTTCGCTGATTGAGCGAAGCAGCCAGGCTGTAATCATCCCACTCTGCCGGGAGATAGCCACCATAAAGTTCATCCGCTCCGGCCTGTAAAAGCGAACGGGTTTCTTTAAGATTATCGACCGGAGAGATGATACGCATAATCAACTGTTATCCTGATGTTTCCAGATATGATCGCGGCGATAATCCCACCAGGTTGGATCGGCATCAGCCGTCAGGCTTTCGCCAACCAGCAGCAATGTCAGGGCGGGCCTGGGGTTGGTACTGTCCAGATTGAAGAAATCTCTGTCCCCCACCTTTGCCACTATCGTATCCAGAGTTGCCACAATGATTTCTTCATCAGGCAAGCCGACCCGATGGGCCAGGGCGATCGGGATATCCTTACCGTAACCTTTGCGTAACTGAGCGACCAACTCGGGCAAAGGAATATTATTCATGTAGATCAGGAGTGAAACACCTGGTGCAGCGAGATCACCCATGGTTGGTGCATCAGGTCCATTACCGAGCGTACGTGGCGAAGCAAGGATGGCACGACTGCAAACACCGGGTAGATCAAGGGTTTTCTTCAAAAGTGCAGAGGCGGCATTGGCAATACCAACACCTGGCACGACAACAGCCAAATCATCCAGTGCGTCGACTACAGCCTGAAAAGGGGAATAGAAGGTCAGATCGCCAGGCACCAGGAAGGCAACCGGCCCGTTGACTAGCTGCTCTTTAATAAGCTTGATCAGATCGGCAAAATAGAATTCAAAGGGAACAAACAGTTCCTTCCCTTCCAAAAGTTCAGCAAATGTCTGGTCATAGAGAGGAGGCAAATAAACGACCTGACATTCTCCAAGCAGGCGTTCTGCACGTCGGGTCAGCAACTCCGGATCACCGGGGCCAGCGCCAAGAAAATAAACATGATGACTCATGAGACCGTCTCCAAACGCAAATGAATCAGGAATTCATGGTTACCCTTCGGGCCAAGAAGTGGGCTTTCACAAACATCCACGACCTGGCAACCAAGTTGGGTCGCCAAAAGTTTGATTTTTTCGACAACCTGGATGTGCTGCTTCGGATCACGGACAACGCCACCCTTGCCCACCTGCCCCTTACCCACTTCAAATTGCGGTTTGATCAGGGCAATAATATCACTACCAGCTTTCAGCAAGGCGAGGGTCGCTGGCAAGACTTTCTCAAGGGAGATAAACGATGCATCGATTACAGCAAGTTCTGGTGTGACGTCGAGTTGTTCAGTGGTCAGATGCCTGATGTTGGTGCGTTCAAGATTCACCACTCTGGCGTCCTCACGCAGTTTCCACGCTAACTGACCATAGCCAACGTCAACGGCGACAACCTTTGCAGCACCATTTTGGAGTAAACAGTCGGTAAACCCGCCCGTCGAAGCTCCGACGTCAATAGCGATACGCCCGGTGATGGCAACATCGAAATGTTCAAGGGCTTTAGCTAATTTCAGTCCACCCCGAGAAACAAACGGGATGTCCTCTCCACGCAGACGAATGGAGGCATCAAGATAAACCTGGGTCCCAACTTTGTCGACAGTCTGATCATCAACCAGAACGCGGCCAGCCAATATCAGAGCCCGTGCTCGTTCACGTGAACCTGCCAGCTTTTGTTGAACCAGCAGTTTATCAATTCTCTCTTTGACAGCCATCGGAGTTCAAACCACCTGGAAGTTAAAGTGTCGCAAGTAAGCGTTCTTTTGCCATATTACCGTCAATCTGTAGACAACGAGCGAGAAAGAGTTCAAAGATCTGGGTCAGCCAGTCAACCTGTTCGAGGAGTGCATGACCAGCTGGAACCAGATGCAGCATCGCTTGATGCTTTTTGGCAAATGCAAGCACAGGTTCAACCGAAACGACATTGTCGTCCCAGCCGTAAACAACTGTCAATTCAGGGCTAACCGGTAGTGGCTCCTGATTGCAATAACCAGGCAAGCCGAATGCCGGGGCCATAAGAAACAGACCAACCGGCCGCACACTCTGAGAAGCTACGGTTGCCACATAACCACCCATGCTTGAACCAACCAGCACAACCGGACCATCTATCGATTTAACCTCATCAAGCAACCTGACAACACGCAGTTCGGGGTCATGACTATCGCTATCATCACGACTGATAACCCGACAACCATGTTGCTCGGCCACTTTAGCAAGTACCCTGATTTTTGTTCCCATGGTCGCGAAAGTGGCCCATGGGGAACAAAAATCAGGGCGCTTGCTAAAGTGGCTGAGCAACTTGGTTGTCGGGTCATCAGTCGTGATGATAGCGATAATCATGACCCCGAACTGCGTGTTGTCAGGTTGCTTGATGAGGTTAAGCCGATAGAGGGCCCGGTTGTGCTGGTTGGCTCAAGCATGGGTGGTTATGTGGCGACAGTTGCCTCCCAAGTTGTCCGGCCGGTTGGTCTGTTCCTCATGGCCCCAGCATTCGGTTTGCCTGGTTATGCCAATCAGGCACCACTACCGATCAGCCGTGAGTTGACAGTTGTTTATGGCTGGGATGACGATGTCGTTTCCGTTGAGCCAGTTTTTGCTTTTGCCAAAAAGCATCAAGCAATGCTGCATCTGGTACCAGCTGGACACGCACTCCTCGAACAGGTTGATTGGTTGGTACAGATCTTTGAACTGTTTCTTGCCCGCTGTTTACAACTTGACTGCACCATGTCAAGAGAACGCTTACTGGCTACACTTTAACCTACTAATATGGTTTGATTCCCGATGGCTGCTAAAGAAAGAATTGACAAACTGCTGGTTCAGCAACAGTTGGCTGGTTCGCGTGAACGGGCCAGAGCTCTGATCCTGGCTGGCCGTGTCCTGGTTGATGATCAGACCGTCGACAAAGTCGGAACCCAGGTTTACCTTGACGCATCCATTCGCCTGCGCGGAGAAGATATCCCCTTTGTTTCCCGCGGTGGATTGAAGCTGGCCAAAGCTCTGGAATGTTTCGATATTGCCGTCACTGGGCGTATTGCCATTGATGTTGGAGCTTCGACAGGCGGGTTTACAGACTGTTTGCTGCAAAATGGCGCTACGAAGGTTATTGCCGTTGATGTCGGCTATGGCCAGTTAGCGTGGAAACTGCGTGATGATGTCAGAGTGGTTAATCTTGAACGCACCAATATCAGGAGTTTGACAACTGAACAACTCGAAGTATCCCCTGAACTTGCTGTGATAGATGCCTCATTCATCTCGCTGGAGAAAGTATTGCCGGTCACCCTCGCGTTGCTGAAACCCGGTAGTGATGTTGTTGCATTGATCAAACCGCAATTCGAAGTGGGTAAGGGGCAGGTGGGTAAGGGGGGCGTGGTCCGTGACCCGAAACAGCACATCCAGGTTGTCGAAAAAATCAAACTTCTGGCGACCCAACTTGGTTGCCAGGTCGTGGATGTTTGTGAAAGCCCACTTCTTGGCCCGAAGGGTAACCATGAATTCCTGATTCATCTGCGTTTGGAGACGGTCTCATGAGTCATCATGTTTATTTTCTTGGCGCTGGTCCCGGTGATCCGGAGTTGCTGACCCGACGTGCAGAACGCCTGCTTGGAGAATGTCAGGTCGTTTATTTGCCTCCTCTCTATGACCAGACATTTGCTGAACTTTTGGAAGGGAAGGAACTGTTTGTTCCCTTTGAATTCTATTTTGCCGATCTGATCAAGCTTATTAAAGAGCAGCTAGTCAACGGGCCGGTTGCCTTCCTGGTGCCTGGCGATCTGACCTTCTATTCCCCTTTTCAGGCTGTGGTCGACGCGCTGGGTGACTTGGCTGTGGTCGTGCCGGGCGTCGGTACAGCCAATGCCGCCTCTGCGCTTTTGAAGAAGACCCTTGATCTCCCCGGTGTCTGTAGTCGTGCCATTCTTGCTTCGCCGCGCACGCTAGGTGATGGACCCGATGCACCAACCATGGGTGATCTCGCCGCGCCAGGCGTTTCACTCTTGATCTACATGAATAACCTCCCTTTGCCAGAGTTGGTCGCTCAGTTACGCAAAGGCTATGGTAGCGATGTACCGATCGCTTTGGCCCACCGGGTCGGCTTGTCTGATGAAGAAATCATTGTGGCGACTCTTGATACGCTCGTAGCAAGGGTTGGTTCCAGAGATTTCTTCAATCTGGATAGCCCCAACCCGAGGCCCGCCCTGACCTTGCTTCTGGTTGGCGAAAGTTTGACCGCCGATGCCGATCCAACCTGGTGGGATTATCGCCGCGATCATATCTGGAAGTATCAGGACAACAGTTAATATGCGTATCATCTCGCCGGTCGATAATCTTAAAGAAACCCGCTTGCTTTTAGAGGCCGGAGCTGATGAGCTTTATGGTGGCTACATCCCGGCAGAGTGGGTTGATTATAGTCTGGCTGCTTCGCTTAATCAGCGAACATTTTCGTCTGCGCAGATTGCTTCTGAACAGGAACTCTCTGAAATTATCGCTCTGGTGAAGGCCCATGAATGTCGCTTTGCGTTAACCTTGAATGCTCCTTTCTACACGGCTGAACAGTTCCCCCTGCTGGTTGAATATGTCGACCAAATGGTGGCTTTAGGCATTGACAGCCTGATCCTTGCCGATCCCGGCTTGTTGCGACTTTTGAAAAAGCGTCATACGCACCTCGAGTATCATGCCAGTACGCTTGCTCATCTAACTAATGCCGGTGCGGTTCGTTTTATGGCAGAGCAGGGTGTACAACGCGTTGTCCTGCCCAGACACCTTACTGTGGCTGATATGGCATCAATCGTTCGGCAGGTTCCGAATGTCCTGTGTGATGCCTTCCTGCTGGTTGGAAAATGCCCAAACAGTGAAGGGTTATGTACTTTTCATCATTCCAGCCCTGAGAAGATCTGGCCTTGTGAAATCCCGTATGAAGTTGCACCGCTCGCTGATAGAGCTTCTCCACGATTACAGCAGGCGATGCAGCGGCAAAGCAGTTGGTCGGAAAGTAACCGTCGTCACGGTTGTGGCCTTTGCGCTATACCACATCTGCGGGAGGCTGGCGTCCATGGCCTGAAACTGGTTGGCCGTGGCGCACCGACCGCACAGAAAGTCAGAAATATTACTTTAACAAGGGATTTTCTTGCTCTGACAGAGAGTGTCACTGATTTTGAAGAATTTCGACGTCTGGCAATGGCTGCTCACAGGGAAAGATTCAGTGCGGCTTGTCAGCAGAATGTCTGTTACTATCCTGAGTTTTTTGAGGTACCGGAGGTTTTTTGATGGGGGATCGGTATGACACGTTTACTGGGTAGCACACGCATAGAGATTTTGGCCAAGGAAGAGAGTGTGCGCGGTGTGCTTGTACGCAATGTCCTGGAGCAAGCAGAGCATGCGGATAGTGAAGAAATGGAACTATTGGAAAAATCCCTACAGTTGCTCTTGACCCGTTTCCAGCCTCTGGAGGTGAATGCTTCATGATACTGCGAAGCGTAGAGCTGGAAAGCTTTGGTCGATTCCGTGACCAGACGGTAGAGTTTCGGCGTGGTATGAACCTGGTGATCGGTCCGAACGAAGCCGGTAAATCAACCATTGCAGAGGCTATCCCTGCTGTCCTTTTTGGTACAGATCGACTGGAGAGGTTTAAACCCTGGGGGCGGAATGTTTGCTCAGCGGTACTCTTTTTTGAAGGTCAGGGGCGCACGATCCAGGTCAAACGCAACCTGATTACGGATGAAGTTGAGTTGGTTGAAAAGGATGACCTGTATCATGTCCTTTCGCAATTCTCCGGGAAGGTTCCTCTGCGTGGACGTGGTGCGTCTTGTCGCGAGTATAGAGCACTGCTTGAATCTTTACTCGGGGTTGCCGATGAAAGCTTGTTCCGGGCTACTTATTTCTTTGGCCACCAGCCGAAGGAGTGGAGTGGCGACAAACTTGCGCAAAAACTGAGAACGTTGGTCAGTGGCACAGCCGAGACAGATTATGCTGAAATTCTTGACGGTTTGCTGGATGAGCATTTTCAGCTGACACGCAGCAATCCCTGGGGACGTGATAAACAGCGTGATCGCGACTATGAAGAAGTCTGTCAGCAGTTGGCAGAACAGGAAGAAACGGAACCTGTAGCTTCTGTCCCGGTTTTTGTTGAAATTGATAGTTCCGCTGATATTAAAGAACAGATTGAAAAGCTTTCCGGCGAGCTGGAAAATGACCACCAGGAATTTGAAAAAGGTTTGCGGTACATTGAGCACATTCGCCGTAAAATGGTCGAGAAATCAGTGGATGTTGCTGTAACTGTTGCTGAAAAAATCCCGGAAGCCCTTGAAGAACAAGGGGAGAAAGAAACCTTGTCCGAGCAACTCGTTGCCGTTGGCTTACCGAAAAACCCGCCGCGCGAGTTACCTGAATTGCTGTCTGAAGCTGCGAAAGTCAGGCGGGAGTTTGCCGAATTGCAGCAGCCTTTCTCTGCACTTAATAGTCGCGAGAAGAAGCTTCCTGCAGTGCCATGGCTGATGCTTTGTGCGACAGTTGTTTTCCTGATTGGCGGTGGTGCTTTTGCCTGGTGGCTGAATTCCCAGTTTCTCTGGATCTCACTGGGGGCTGGCTTATGCAGCATCTTGCTTCTCAGCTGGGGTGGCTGGCGCCACACCTTAAAGGAAAAGGCTTCGGCCGAATGCCGCAAGGTGCGCAGTCGTCTTGAGCAGCAAAAGCAGGCCGCACAAAAACGACAGACAGAGCTGACTGATCGTTGTGAGGCGCTTGGGCTGCCATCCTCTGCGATAGACCTGGTCAGGGTACAAAAGCTGGTCACGGCACATCGTGAGTTGCTCGAAAGCTGGTGGAAACATGTTGATTTGCCAGTGGCAGAGAGCAGTGTAGCTCAGAACATTAGTGAGGGTGATAGTGCAGAGGCAGCAACGAGCACCAATATGTCAGTTGTAAGCGAAGAGGCCGAGCAAGAAGCTGAACAAGAGTTGGGGCAACTTGAAGCGCGCATGTCTGAATTTAGGGTAGAATTAGAGCAGAAAGAGTTGCGCTTGAAAAAGTTGCAATTGCAGCTCAATGAGCCCTCCAGCGATCAACGTCCAAGCCGCACGACTTCTGGAACGGCCCTGCATAATCGCAAACTGGAGCTGGAAGAGCGCATAACACTTTTACGCAAAGCAGTGAATCTGCTCGCCGGAGCGGTCGATGAGTTCAGTCGTTCACATTTGCTGCGTTTGAACGAAGAAGCCAGTAAACTGTTCGGTAAGATAACCAGCGGCCGTTATCGTGCCATTAAGCTTGATGAGAATATGGCGCCCTCGGTTCAGATTGATGACCGGCGTTGGATGTCTGTTGAGAATTTCAGCAGAGGAACCGTTGATGCAATCTATCTGTCGTTGCGAGTTGCCTTGGCGAAAGTTCGAGATGACGGGCGTTCTCTGCCATTGATGCTTGATGATCCCTTTGTTCATCTCGATCAAAAGCGTTTGGCAACGACCCTCAACCTTATTGATCTGGCTTCGGCGGATGGACAATTGATTCTTTTTAGCCATAATCTGGAACTAGGCAAACGTGCCGCCCGCGAACGATGGCACGTTGTTCCTCTGGATGGGGACGTTGTTGCCGCTAGCACTGATGAAGGAGGCGAACATGCCGGACAATTGCATCTTCTGTAAAATCATCGCTGGAGAGATTCCTGGTAAATTTGTCTATCAGGATGAACAGGTCATTGCCATTGAGGATCTTAATCCCCAGGCTCCAAACCACATTTTGATCGTGCCGCGCAAGCATATCCGTACAACTCTTGATCTGACTACGGCTGATAATGAACTGATCGGTCATGTCTTTCAGGTTGCCGGTAAGATAGCCCATGACAAAGGGTTCTCAGAAGATGGTTTTCGAATCGTCAATAATTGTAATGAAGGTGGCGGTCAGGTTGTCTGGCATATCCATTTTCACCTGCTCGGTGGCCGCGATATGACTTGGCCTCCAGGTTAAGACTAAAGCTTTTGCTGTGATTTCAGTGTCAGACTCGTAACAGAGTTGCGAGTCTGGCGCTTCTGCTTTACTATCATGTACAAACCTTTTGCATGGAAGCCTGGTTATATGGACAGCATTCATCAACCGATAGCTCAGACCGAGAAGCCTGAGAATTATGATGGCAAACGCCAGCATCGACTGATCAACGATATCATGGAGTTGCTTGTTACGCATCATGGCGGCAGCCTCAGCGAGAAAATTCTCGACGAATCGATTGATGCCCTACAGAAAGCGATTCATCTTGCCGAGGAAGCTCATCGCCAACAAGTGCGCAAGTCTGGTGAGCCTTATTTCTTTCATCCTCTGCGGGTTGCACATATGGCCGCCCGGCACTGGATGGACTTTGCCTCAGTGATCTCCGCTCTCCTGCATGATGTAGTAGAAGATACCCCGACCACTCTTGAAGAAGTCAGCGCCGTGTTTGGCATGGAAATAGGCCTGTTGGTCGACGGTCTGACCAAGGTTGATGACGATCTGCTCAGCCGCAGTGCCCTCAAGGAGCAAACCTACCGCAAACAGGTTCTTCTGGCGGTTCGTGATATTCGCGTGCTCTGTTTAAAATTCTGGGATCGGATCGATAACCTGCAGACGATACAGGCGCTGAATCCGGAAAAGCAGAGATTGATTGCCGAGGAGACTCGAACCATCTATGTCCCCTTGGCCAGGCATCTCGGGATGGGGCGCGTCGCTACGGAATTGGATGCGCTTTCTCTGACAATCCTTTATCCGACGAGGGCGGAACGCTATGACATTGCAGTGAATGCAATGCGTCATACTTATGACTCTACCCTTGGCCGTATTCGTTCAGAACTTCATAACATTCTCGAGCATTACAAGATTGACGCTCTGGTTAAGGATCGCTGGCGTCCATTCTCTATCGCTGCAGCCCGTATGACGTCCCGAGGCTTGCCAGCACTCTATACCTTGGACATCCTGGTCGATCGTTCCATGGATGCCTATCATGCTCTTGGACTGTTGCATAGTCTCTATCCGCCAATTCCAGGAAAGTTGCGTGACCACCTTAATATCCCGTCGCAATACGGTTATTAAGCGTTGAAGACCAGTGTGCAAGCGGGCGAAATTCGTTTGCGGGTTGAAATAACCACACGCAAGCTGTCACGTTTCAATGATTCCGGAGTTTTGGCCCCTGGTTTTGAGTTCCGTAAGTCGGGTTTTGAAGATTTGATGCAATCATTGATAGAGGGCGAATCGGCCTTTGATATGGAAAGCCTGCGTCTGGCTTCCGCTTCGATTCAGGTTTATACGCCGCTGGGTGATGTGCGTTCGCTTCCAGAAGGGAGCAGTGCCCTGGACTTTGCTTTCGATATCCATGAGCAGTTGGGGTTACATGCTGTTCGTGTCCGTATCAACGGCAAAACCCGTCAACTCAAGGCTCGACTGATGGACGGAGATCAAATTGATGTCGAAACAGCCAATCGACCGACAGTGCTACCGAAATGGCTCGAGTGGGCAGTTACGCCGCGGGCGCGTAATAGTATCCGCCGCTATCTGCGATCGAAAGTCAAACGGGCTCAAAGCGATAAGCTTAAGTCATAGTCGCTTGTTGCGAGTTCTTCAACTCGGAGTGCTGTTTCTCTTCCTCCTGACTGGTCTTTCAGCATTTGCCGACCAGGCTAATGTCTTTACTTATCATCGATTTAACGATTCCCGTTATCCCTCCACCAATATATCTCTTAAGGATTTTCAAGCTCACCTTGACCTTTTGTCCCAAGAAAGGTTTAGCGTACTCACTCTCGGCCAGGTTGTTGATAAACTGCAGAAAGGGCTAAGCCTGCCGCCTCGTTGTGCTGTCATTACGGTTGATGATGCTTATCGCTCATTTCTCACAGATGGGTGGCCGTTATTGAAGCAGTATGGCTATCAAGCCACCCTCTTTGTCAGTACGGATACGGTTGGAGGAGGTGGGTATCTTGGTTGGCAGGAACTTCGGCGGTTGCAAGACGCTGGAATTGAAATTGGCAGCCATTCGGCAAGTCATGCCTATTTACTCGACAGGTTGCCTTCTGAAAGTAATGCAAATTGGAAAAATCGTGTCACGGCAGACCTCAGACGTTCTCAGCAGGACTTTGAAAATCATCTTGGCTCTGCTCCAAAACTGTTTGCCTATCCCTATGGTGAGTTTGCACCTGAATTAGTCGCTTTGGTTAAATCAGAGGGTTTTACAGCAGCTTTTGGTCAGCAGTCTGGTGTTATTACGCCAGGGCAGGATTTTTTTCGTTTACCACGCTTTCCAGTGGGTGGTGGGTATGCCTCTCTTGATGAATTTCGCAGTAAGCTTTTTATGAAAAGATTAGCGATTCGTGTCATCTCGCCTGAAAGTAGTATGATCCTAGCTGAAAACCCACCAAAACTAAGATTCTACTTGAATCAGGAGAATGTTGACAATCGCACCTTGCGCTGCTTTGTCTCAGGGCAGCCAGCTTGTCTGATCAGGGAAGTACCTGGAGAAGAGGGAATGTATGAAGCGGAAGCAAACGAACCGCTTTCTGGAAGACGAAGTAA
>PVMK01115824.1_pt1 | contig 15480 bp, 15 predicted proteins | sample 1853481 | NCBI WGS metagenome assembly PVMK01 (sample SAMN08533507, study PRJNA380276) | Marine sediment metagenome, whole genome shotgun sequencing project.
GTGACCAAAAAGTAACGGAATCCGTCCAAACATAAACGGGTGCTTTGATGAATGGCAGCTTATAATATCCCGTAAATTTTGCCGTTTGGCAAACATATCTTGACTCCCAGAACATAAGCGCCTTGTAGGCTACCCTACGACTACTTCCAATATTACACTGTATATTTAGCCAGTGTGCCTGTAATATGAAATTCCATCCCTTTCCCGACCAGACCAGACCAGACCATGAAAGATCCCGCCAACAGTGGTCAACGCAAAACCAGCCTCCCGACCGGATTTGCGGGCTCCTACGACGAATACTCCGGTGACAACCTCGATCTAAACCAGCTACTGCTTAGTACACCTGCCGCAACATTTTTTATGCGGGTCGAGGGGGATGGCATGGCAGGCGCGCGAATTGAGGATGGAGACCTTCTGGTCGTCGATCGATCACTGACGGCGTGCAATGATGATATCGTAGTTGTCGTGCTCGATGGCGAGTTTTTGGTTCGGCGCTTGGAGATGAAAGACCAGGTTATTCGCCTTCATCGGTCTGAGGCCGAACCTCCCACAGAGATCCCCGCTGGAGAGGAATTGTATATTTGGGGTGTCGTGGCATCTTCCATCACCCGGTACCGGTAACATGAGTCGCGCGATCGCTCTGGTTGACGTCAACAACTGCTTTGCCGCCTCAGAGCGGGTGTTTCAGCCACATTTAGCGACCACTCCGCTCGTGGTGCTGAGCTCGAATGACGCTGTGGCCATTGCACGCTCCGCAGAAGCCAAGGCGTTAGGCGTAAAAATGGCGGCCTCCCTTCATGAGTTTGTTCATTTGGTTAAATCCCATGGCCTCGTTTTGCGCTCCGCCAATTTTTCTCTGTATACCAATCTGAGTGAACGTACACGAACAGTCTTTGAGCAATTTACCGATGGTGTTGTCCCCTACTCCATTGACGAATGTTTCCTGGATATCACTGGCCTGGGGCCGGACGGCGCAGAAGCCTATGCACGGGAGATACAACACGCTGTGTTAAAACAAGTTGGGTTGCCGGTTGGCATCGGTGTAGCCACCACCAAAACTGCCGCTAAGGCGGCGAATTGGGGTGCCAAGAACTATGCCGGCACAAAAGGCGTTGTCGATCTCTATACGGACCCGACACGCCTGCAGCGGTTGCTGGATGTCATGCCGGTGCAGGAAGTGTGGGGGGTAGGAAAGGCGACGGCCAGGAAGCTCGACGCGGAGGGAATTGCCACCGCCGGCGAACTCGCAAAATTGGAATTATCCGATATCAAAAGCCGCTATGGCGTAGTGTTGGCTCGAACAGTCAACGAACTACAAGGCGTGGAGATACTGCCCTGGGAGCAAGACTACCAGGTGAGTCAACAAATCATTGCCTCCCGTAGCCTTGGCACGAACACGGATGACAAGGCTACGCTCTTAGCGTCTATTATCCACCATGTTGAGCGTGCGGCCCGTAAACTGCGGGAGCAAGACGCGGTAGCCAGGCACATTACGGTATCACTCCACACCAGCGGTTTTGGCAACCCGGGGCAACCGTATTCCCCTAGCAAATCGACGGGATTACCCCAAACCACCAGTGACAGCTCCCTTTTAGCCCACGCAGCCCGATCGCTGTTCGAGAGTATGTACAAGCCTGGTTACCGCTATACTAAAACCGGCATCATCGTCAGTCAGATTATCCCCAGTGACCAGGTGCAGGAGGATTTGTTTTCAATGGCAGAAGACACGATCCAAAAAAGCCAGGCACTCATGGGCGCAATCGACAATCTGAATAACCGCTACGGGCTAGGTACGATCAGCCTGGCAAGCAAGGAGCAGGGCGATGACTGGAAACCCAAATCTGAGTGGTGCTCCGACAACTACACCGGCAACTGGAGTCAATTGCCGGTCGTAAAGGCATAGCGTCACGAATTAGCCTTGTTAGGCGCGTGGGTACCCATCGATGAATGGCATGCCGTCATCGGTGACCCGACACTGGCCGACGCCATCGTGGATCGGCTGGTACACAACGCTTACAAGATCAATCTCAGAGGAGAGTCTATGCGAAAACGCAAAGCAAAGTTGACGAACACCCCTGGTTGGCCCAGTGCCCACGAAGCTGTGCAAATCGGCCAGATTTCAGCGCCAATTCGCTATTTTTCTCCTCTTCACCGGGCCTTGGTGCCCATACCGCCGCCAAAATGACGAGCGATGTGGCGAATTTGGTTCCTTCCATGAGCATGCCGCATATTTCAGCCATTCGTAAGTACTTTTAGGAATTTCTCGAGAGTGTTTTTATTACGGATTGTATATCCCGAAGCAAAAGTGGCTAGATCTCAACACTTAAAACAGGCTATGGCGAAAAACTTGGCCGATTTGCACAGCTTCGTGGGCACTGGGCCAGATAACCGTCGTCTGGCGGCTTTAGTAACGAACTTCCCAGATATTTCTTCATCGCTTCACTCAAAATTCGACACCGACGCTCGGAAACAGTCAACTGCGGCGCACTCGTTTTGAACTGACGCGGATTGAAGAAGGGGATCAATTATCATCTTATTGTTGAACAATGGGATCAGATACGGCGAATCATATGCTCATTAGCCAGAAAGAAAGTGACGAAAAGCACACTGATCAAAAAGTTGAGTACGTTGAGCAAGAGTAACAAAACACTGGCGGCACTTCGCGAATATGATCGTTTAGTGAAAGCAAATTATTTGCTAAGCTACCTGGATGATCAGGAGCTCAGACGATTTGTTCAGCAGACGCTAAATAAAGGTGAGGCATACCATCAACTTCGTCGAAAAGTAGCGTCGGTAAATGGTGAAAAGTTTCGTGGTGGGAGCGATATACAAGTCGAGTTGTGGAACGATTGCGCTCGCCTCATCTCGAACTGCATTATCTATTACAACTCTGCAATTTTATCGAGCCTGCTTGCCAGAGTTGAGAAAATGGGACACTCTCGGGCCAAAGAAATTTTATGTCGGGTATCACCAGTGGCCTGGCAGCGAATCAATCTCAATGGTGTCTATGTGTTTGAAGGCCATGACCGTATTGAATTGGAGCGTCTGCTGAGGGATGTATCGACGGATAGTAGCCAACTTTTTGCGATTTGATATTAGATGGACCAGGCGCCTAATTATTGGTCTTTTCAGGGCGATTTTACCATGGCTCTATTTTAACGCTCCTCTGCAGCCCAGTAACCACGCGGCCTGTAGAGGCAGTTAAGAATTTACGAGGGGATGGTCACAAAACCCGTTTACCGATTGGCGTTGGCCGCCGTGCTGTATACCGCATTTATGATTTGAGGAATAACTCATGACCTTACCTATGGTCGCGATTATCGCCGGCCTTGCTCTGCTGGTATGGAGTGCCGCCCGCTTTGTAGAAGGTGCCGCTGCCACGGCAAAATATGTCGGCATGTCTCCGCTACTAATCGGCATGATCATCATTGGATTCGGTACTTCCGCTCCTGAAATGGTGGTGTCGGCTTTGGCGGCCCACCAGGGCAATCCAGGGTTGGCTTTAGGAAATGCCTATGGCTCCAATATCGCCAACATCGCGCTGGTACTGGGTGCCGTGGCGCTAATTAGCCCAATTACCGTGCACTCTCAGATATTGCGTAAAGAACTGCCAGTACTGGCGATCATTACCCTGTTTACCGCCATGCCGCTGTTGGATGGGGAACTATCACGACTGGAAGCCTGGGGCTTGCTGGTAGTTTTTGCCGGGGTGTTGGGCTGGTCGATCTATCTAGGCATGAAGCAACGCGGAGATACACTCGGTACCGAGACAGAACAGGAGCTGACAGAGCATGCCATGCCGATTAAACACGCTGTGTTGTGGTTGATACTGGGTTTAGTGCTGCTTATCTTGAGTTCACGAATTCTGGTCTGGGGGGCCGTCGAAATATCCCTCGCCTTTGGTATCAGTGACTTGGTTATCGGACTCACAGTGGTGGCGATTGGGACGTCGTTGCCAGAGCTTGCCTCATCGATCATGGCTGTCCGCAAAGGGGAGCATGACCTCGCCTTGGGGAATGTGATTGGCTCAAACATCTTTAATACATTGACGGTCGTGGGTATTGCCGGGGCGATTCATCCCATGACTGTAGCGGCTGAAGTCCTGTATCGCGATTGGTCATTAATGGCAGCACTGACCATGGCGCTGTTTGTGATGGGCTATGGTTTCAAGCGGCAGGGCCGTATCAACCGGTTTGAAGGTGCACTGCTGCTAAGTGTTTTTGTTGCTTACAACAGCTGGCTGGCCTACAGCAATTTCGGAGCCTAGCCGATGCGTGCTTTGAGGGTAGCGGTTTAAGTTCAGCATCTGGTAGGAAGTGGCCCTGAGGCCACCCCCTCCCAACAGAACGGCACGTACCGGCCAGGTATACCGCTCTTCGATCAGTAACCGAGCCATTTCAGGCTCGGGAGAAAGCCAACGTCGAGTCATGTAGAAATACCAACTCTCGGTTCCTGAACCAGTTGAGGTCCATCACATATCGCACCGGCCGCCTCATCACCGATTGCCATCGGTTCATTTTGAGCCAGACTCGGCACGCCACACTCGGATCAAAGCCTGCCTGAATCATGATCCGCTGGAACTTTCGAGGATTCTTCCATTTCTTCAGCTGTGTCGACCTCAACCGGCTTCGAATCCAGGCATCAAGGTCTCTGAACAGGTATCGGAATTCCTGAATCCCGTAGTATCCAACCCAGCCTCGCAAGTATTTGTTCAGCTCGTGGATCACCTCATACATCGACAGCGGGTTGTTCCGTGTGGATGGCTCTCCAAAACCGCGCATAGTTGGCGAATAACGCACAGTATAGCCATCGAAGCCGGCGAACGGGCTGACCCATTCACTGCGTGATACGTTCAGGTATTCTCAGATGTAGGAATGACGTCCCAGGGTAGCAGCGGATCACAGTGAGCCTCAAGCGAGAAGATGGCAAAACCGTTCACACCCGCAAGACGACACGCGCAGAACCCCACCAGAAAGCGATATACGATGCCCTGGGTATTTCTGCCAAGCCGGGGAAGGTCGCAACAACCGTCGTCTGAATCCAGCTCACAAAAACAAATCTGTAATGCCATAACGGACTTGATCCGAAGCCTATCTATTTGTTTTTTATGATATTGTTGTCAGTGAAATCGAAAGATGGGTTAAGCTAAAACTGAGGCAATGCAACACCGCATTGAAACGGGCGAGAGATTTCCAAGCTATTGATTTGCTGATGTGGATGAGTTTTTTGACCACACGGGCAGACAGATATCACATGGATATCACGCTGGAGAAAAACATTGCGCCCAATTGCGGGGGAGTAAGTATTTGATATTGCTAAAATAAAAAAGGCAGCCTAAAGCCCTGTGATACTTCTGTTATATATTCGTTGTAATTCTCTTCAGGGGTGGGTCGATTTGCCACCCATCTGGATTTCAGAAAACGTTACTCGCAGGCTGAAGTCGCTCTTGTGCCAGGCACTTACTTTTTAAGTCCGATCAATTCCTTGAGGTCCATCACCAGGTCCAGGTCCAGGAAGCCCATATAGGCGGCAATATGCTGATGTAATTCCTGCAGCATATATGAAGAGGTGTTTTCCCGCAGGGGCCCGGAAAACTCGATGACATGTTTTTCCGTCTGGCTATCCGGAGCATCGGTTGCGGGGAAATTCTCCCCCGGGTGGCAGTAATCCAGGTTCTCCACTTCCTCTGCCACTTCATTGATCAGTAGCTCAAGCCCGGGTAAGTTGTTGACGGAATCACCGTAGACCCCCGACATGGTCCGCAGCTTCTCACTCTGCCAGGCGAGAGTGACGATGTCCAACGTGTTGGCGTAGCGAAAGAATCTCCTGCCCAACTGTTGATTGAAGTAGTTGGCAAAAGCCGTGTTGCCCGGAGTGGGTCCCGCGAAAGCGTAGCAGTATATCTTCGCGCGGTGGGCGGGGTTCCACTGGTAGTGGTGCCACACCGGAATCTGATCGTTACGCTGGGTGTCGGACAGGAACAGGGCGAGAGCGGGAGCCAGCGCACCACCTTTGCTGTGACCTGTTACGAAGAGCTCGAGTTCATCGCCGTGGGTGTCGGCCAGGTTCGCCAGCAACTCCAGCAATCCCATGCCCGATTCCTGCTTTTTACTCAGCTCTTCCAGGCTAGGCATCAACATGGCGACTGGCGCCTCTGCAGAGGACCCCATAGACTTATCCAGCAATTTTATCAGGCGCTTTCTAAGCTTAAGAACCTTCGCTACATCCTCCACGTTGAGGATCTCACCGGCTTTGGAAGCCATATTGCCGGTTGCCAGTCCAGCCAGGCCCCACAACTTCTGGTATTTAAGCAGTTTCCGGGCCAACTTCCGGACCTTGCCGTAGGTGGGTGCTGCCGGCGAGGCGTTTAGCAGGTCATCCGCCTTTGCCAGCGAGGCGCCACCCGCTTGTTGAATGGTTGACGCGCCAGTGGCGCCTCGATCCAGGAGATAGTCAAACTTGCCGGATTCGACAATTAGCGCGGGATCGTTCCGGGCGCGCATGTTGAGCAGGATTTTGAGGCCCAGCGCAGTGCTCAGGGACAGATTGGCCCCGGGGGCGATATCCTTGTCGCTGGGATGCCACGGCACCTGGCGGTGGGCGAGGAAGTCGCCCAGCAGCCAGTCGTATACATCCACTGGATTTGTGCCGCGTACGACTATGGCGAAACGCGATCTGTGCCGCGTATTTTGTACCACGAACATCATGGAGCTGTCGAAGGCGGAGCCCAGGTAACGGTAGGTGCCAGGACCCCAGACCAGTTTCCAGTCTCCCTTGAGTGGTTTGAGTTCGTCCAGGCCACTGCTGATCACTTTCGACAGGTGCTTCTGGTTTTTTTTCCTGGATTTCCAGAATCCCCTGGCTGAAAGCAGGGAGAGAGTCAGCATTATCTGTCCCGTGGAGAAGTCAGACATAGCAACGCCACTGTGTTTTTGTCACGATCCACCCGGTGCTTCAAGACATGGTATTTTAGAGTATAGACAAAAAACGGCTTGTCGTGAGCTACTGGCGCGCGACGGGATTTACAGGTCTGGTACAAACGAGATTAGTGGCCCCCTTCAGGATTCGAGCCTGAGACTTTCCCCTTAGGAGGAGGATGCCTGAGCAAGGATGCCTGAACTGGGCATAGAATGGCGTTGTGCGTCATTGTCCGTAACTAGGGCCAGGATCGAGGCTGGCAACATCAGTTTCGGCATGATCCGCAAGCGCGCCAGGGGCATCAGGGATACCGAGTATTCCAAACTCAAGATCAGGCATCATCCCTGCCGGATAATGACTCAATGTTCTATGTTGCGGCCTAATATTCACTCACAAGACCGGAGAAGAGCCGAAACCCGCGTGAGGGAACTGGAGGCTTTGGCAATTTCAGTCATGGTCAGCGGCTTTCCAGCATTAAGCATTTCGCGAATGATAGTAAAACCAACTTCAATAGATTGGATACCGCGTGAGTTTTTTAAGTCGGATTTCGTCATGTTCCCATTAACGCTTGGTATGGCAAATTAACTACAAACTCCGATTAATTGGAATGTTCGGAGTTTCGTGCAGAGATGACTGTCCTGGTCCACCGATTCTTTGAGTCCACCTTCCGGATTGTAACCTGTTGAATCGCCAGCCCTTATTGTATCCGCCACCCACAGGTGCGCCGTTGGATTTTATACCCGGATCGTAGCTTGGTTTTTGCGTACCGAAAATCATTTTTGCGCCCCACTCAATCGGAAGCGATGCTTCTGCAGTTTGGTGATTTAGTGTTGCTGCGGAGTGATCAGATTGTTGATCGTTGGTCGGTGATGCCCGCCGAGACAGCGACTGGTTATCCTGTGCAATGCACAACAAATGATTATAGTTTCTGCTTGGTCAATGTTGGCAAGTCAATCCCTTGCAGATGCTTTTTCAGCAACGACGATAGCAACAGCATAACCACAATGACACCGCTGCCTACCCAAAACAAACTTCCAAATAAATCTCTGTAGTTTTCCAGTGCTGCGGCACCGTAGCTTAATATTTACGTGCCCCGAATAGCTGAATTGACTTGATACATGGAGCGTTATACGGTGCTTCACAGGCGCGGGGTTGTCATAATTTCAGATTTTGTAGAGGTAACAACAAAATGAAAAACAAAATATTTCTTGGCCATGATTTCATTAGCACCACGCTGTCGTTGGTTGATTTGAAAACGGCAATGACCAATGAGATTACCAAACAGTACCTGATGCGCGCCATGATGTCCGGGGCTTTAGTGTGTTTTTTGTATGTCTGCTATTACGCTATCGTCAACGGTTTTGCTCACATTCCCGCAGGTATGGACGGGAATTTGAAAGGGTTGGGTAAGTTTATCGGCTCTGCATTTTTTGGTTTTGCTCTTGTCTTTATTTACTTCTCCAAGTCTGAGTTATTGACATCAAATATGATGATTGTCTGCATCGGCAGATACTACAAGCGAATGACTCGCAACAACTTCTGGCGGGTGCTGTTGTTATGCTATCTGGGTAATTTTCTGGGTGGTTTGTTTGTGGGCATCACTGTATGGCTGTCGACCATTATGTCACCCGAGATGATACATCTGATGGATGAATCCATCGCGGCCAAAGAGGGTTTTATCAGTGCCGGAATTTCCGGTCATATGGATCTGCTGATTAGAGCCATGTATTGTAACTTCTTCATTAATCTCGCCATGCTTACGGTTTATTCGGGAAACATCGCCAATGATTTCACCAAAGTGGTGACCATGATGGGCGCAGTGTTTATCTTTGTCTATGTGGGTCTCGAACACAGTATCGCTAACACGGTGCTGTTTACGATGGGGGCTTTTGTTACCGATGTAAACTTTGGTCTGGCTGCTGCCAACATCGCCTATGCCTTGCTTGGAAACTTCATTGGCGGCGGTGTCATGATTGGTGTTTATTATTCCTACATCAATGATGAGGAACGCTGGGCACGTAAACGCGGCATCCAGACGGAGAGCAAGGGAGATTCTGAGGAATTGTAACTTTAACAGGCTGTTTCAACATAGAAATCGAGGTCTGTGGTGTCCCTGGCCAATTCCTAATTCAGGCTGCGACAGGCAACTGAAATAGACTACGACCATGTTTCGCCCAACGATAGCTGTTCAGGTCAACGATCTTGGTGCTTTCCGACTCAACAGGGGTGACACCGCCACGACCAGAATAGGCGCGGTACTTATTGTAGTAGCGCTGATAGTTTTGAAGCTTGTCCCCCAGGTCGGTGGTGGTCCAAAACGAGGGTGGTAAGCCACGATGGCCCTCGATTGTTTGTATCTGGGTGGTAATGGGCAGCCAGAATTCGTCGCACTACATCCTTATCAAGTTCCAATCCAAAGGCCAGATTGATCTGCTGGGCGATTCGAGGACAACCGTACCGAGGGTTATGCCGTTTCATTTCAACGATTGCATCAATGACTTCCTTGGATGGTCCCTTGGGTCCAGGCTTGCGACCGCCACGAGGAGAATACAGTTGTTGATATTTACGTTTCTTCAGCGCGGAATGGAATCGAAGCAGAGGTGAAGGTTTGATGATAATAGCTGATCTGGCGATGCGCCTCGGATTGAGAAACAGTGACCAAAAACCGAGCAGGGCACGATCCTGGATAGTCAGATTGGGTACTCGTAGTCTGGACCTGCTGTGAATGAGCAGCAGGTTTTCTGAGATGATCGCTTGACCGCCACCGGGTCGGAGTAGCTTGGCCATTGTGACGAGCAAGTGAAACAGCAGGTAAATAACGTCTTTCATGTTGTCCGAGGGTAATATCCATCGGGGAAAGCAGCAACAGCTAACCTTCTGATACTATTGGTGAATTACTATTTCGCCAGGCACAGGTACGTCGGGTGAATCGCTGGTTTCTGGGGTTCGCCTTTATAGAATTTCCAAATATTTTTCGGGCAGAGTATATGAAGAGCTGTTGCTGGAAAGGGGCCTATACCCGGGGGTAGAAACTCCACTTACACCCGACGAACTTGGCGACTTGAGGCCGGTGTTGTGGTGGAAGGGTTTGGGGGAGAAGGGCGGCGACGGGTCGGGGTGGCTATGGAGGAACCCGGCTATCCCGGCATGCGGCGGCTGCTGGACGGCGAACAACGGGTTATTGCGTCAGAGTAGAAAACGCTTTATCGCCAGGAGACTCCCTGGGGCTTCGAACGCCGTTTCGCCATTGCCGCCCCGGAACTGACTATCGCCGCTTCGCGCCGCCCGCGGCTTTCGCACTGGGCCTGGTCTTTGCCTTGGTCTTTGCCTTAGGCTTTGCTTTTAGCCTGGTTGTGGCTTTCGCCTTTGACCGGCCTTTCTTTTTGGGCCCGGCTTTCGTCTTGGACCTGGCTTTTTTCCCGGACTTCGACTGAGCCTTCGCTTTTGGCTGTGCTTTGGCCACCGGTTTTGCCTTCGCTTTGGGTTTCGCTTTCGTTCCAGCCTTTGGCTTGGCTTTCACTTTAGCGGCACCGGCCCCGGGGAAACCCGTGGACCGTGCCGAACTGATACCGGCCGCATCCTCAAGCTCAGCCAGCGATTCCTCCAGGTAATCGATAAAGCGCTGTACCTGCGGCAGTGATCGGCGACAGGCCATGATGCCGAAATCCACCTGCTGGTCATAGGTTACCAGGGTGATATTGAGCGCCATGCCCTCCGTGACAATCGACGCCGGATAGACGCCCTCCAACCGCGCCCCGTTCCAGTACATCGGTTGGCGCGGGCCAGGGACATTGGAAATCACGGTGCTATAGGGCGGAAAGCGGTTACCCAGGCCCAGCGGTATCAGGAGCAGGCCGGGTAATTGCATCAATTGCAGAAAGAGAGAGGCCTCGCCCGGGGACATATCCTGGAACATGCTCTTCCCGGCCTCCATCGACGCCTTGATCGCCCTGAAGCGTTGTATCGGATCCTTGATGTTGGTGGCCAGATCGGCGCTGATTGCGCCGACCGCATTTGACGAATCGAGATCACCCGGCCGGCGCAGGGAAACCGGCACCATGGACTTCAGTGACTGGGCGGGCAATTCACCGTGATTTTGCAGGAACCTGCGCAGGGCCCCCGCACACATGGCCAGCACCGCGTCGTTGAAAGTGCCGTCCAGTGCCTTGCCCACGGCGCGAATACGTGCAAATGGCCAGGACTGGGCGACAAATCGGCGGGCGCCGTCTACCTTGGTGTTGATCGTGGAGTTGGGCACGTTCTTCCAGGGGACTGCCAGTGCGCCACCCCGCCCCATCCACGCGCCGGCATACTGCTTCACGGCGCCCAACACTGGCCCGGCACTGTCGAACGTCGCCTTGAGCCTCTCCGCCACATTGCGCATCTCAGCGTCGGTAGGCTGGGCGACTCCCAGCGCTGCTCGATAACGGTCCCTGGCCGCCATGGACAGAGGTGAATGAAGTATGCGCTCCCGGGGATCGGCGGAATACATGCTCTGGGTCAAATGCATCGAGCGCACGCCGTCGATGGCCGCGTGATGAAACTTCGAATAGACCGCGAACTGATGGTCCGGCAAGCCCTCGATCAGGTGCATCTCCCACAGCGGCCGGTTGCGGTCCAGCAGGGTGCCATGCAGCCGGGACACCAGGGCAAAGAGCTCGCGAAAGCGCCCCGGCTTGGGCAGCGCCGAGTGGCGGATGTGGTAATCCAGGTCCAGGGACTTGTCCTCTTCCCAGTACAACGGCCCCAACATACCGAGCCGGCCAACCTTCAGCTTCTCCCCAAAGGGTGACTGAAAGGCATCCGCGGTGCGCATATTGTCCGCCAAACCGTGCAGGAATTCCTGCTCATTGGCCCCTTCCGGCAAGGTAAATAAATTGAACCCACCCACATGCATGGGCGTTTCCCTGCTCTCAAGCATCAGGAAGGCGCTGTCGATAACACTAAGTCGTTTCATGAATTGATATCACCGTCGCTGTGTAATGGTTGCCGGGTAACCGGTCCCAGGAGTTAAGCAGTGTAGCAGAAGCCACCGAAAAACCGAGGTCCTGTCCCTTCTGAAAACTCGATCGTTGGACTAATAGCCAACGATCGCAAAGAAATTCTATGCTGCGACACGAGTGTAACGATGATGAAGCCCTCCAACCTGGGGCAACGCAACGATATTGCCAAGTGCTTCAGGTTCAGCTGTTCGGGTTTGAGGCGAATCTTTATTCAACGACAAGTGAGTTCTGCATGTATGGCAATAGCTGAAGTATTCGCGAAGGATTCTGCGTAGATGCCGCTCATTGAGAACTATCCACATCTCTTGCTATCAGGGCCAGTCGGCGAGCAAAGTGGCCAGGCCATGGGCAAGGTAATCCCCCTGGGCAAAGTACTCCACCGATAGCCATTCTGGGGACAGTAGCTGATAGCTGGGGCAGATTACGGGGGTGAGCAGGGTGGCGCTATAAGGAATCCCCTCGAAATTCACGGGCAGATATATTGTGTGCTGTGGAAACGAGTATGGGGAGCAGGGGGGGCTACCAAGAAACTTCAGTTACACCCGACGAACCTGACGCACCCGACGCCAATGATGGGGTGGAAGGGCTTGGGGGTGATGGCTTGGCGTCGGGTTCCTCCCGCTGATGGGTGAATTTAGGTGTGAGAACACACCGGCCAACTAGTTGAATCATTGTGGATATTTAGGAAATCGCCATGCACAGGTTCTAAAAGGGAGGTGAGTTGGGGTGGCCCGCTATTCTACCAGCTAGAACCGTTTTTTTTCGACACCGAATTAGCATAATGACTCTGCTAGCGGTTTCTATCCGAATCGTGCCACTAGAGTTATATCCTGGCGGCTCAGGATGGCTCGGTAAGGAACGCCTTGACATCGCCAATCGTTTGCTCGAACTGAGTCAGCAGGAACAGATGGCCACAATCGTAAATTTTCAGTCTGGCGTTGGGAATCCGTTTGGCCATCAGCCTGGCATTGGTCAGCGGCACGATATGGTCGTCGCCGCCGGCCATGATGAACGTGGGTTGCTCCAGGCGGTGTAGCCAGTGAATGCTGGTCCAACTCAGGGCGGCGAACAACTGGCAAAAATAGCCGCTGACACTGGGAAACTCCAGCATCATGGCGTGGCGCAGGACGGACTCGGGGGCTTCCCGAAGCCGACCGCCATAGATGGCACCGGCGATATCGGCTACCGGCGCGGATCCCAGGTAGCGGCGCGGGTCCGCCAGCTTCAGGAAATTCCAGGGGTAGGCGGGCACCATGATGATCCCCGGGGAGGTGGCGGCGAGAATCAGGCGGCGGCAACGATCGGGGTATTGGCGGGCGAATTGCTGGGCGAATCCCCCTCCCCAGGAAACACCGAGAATGTCCACCCGATCATGACCTAGATGATCGAGCAGTTGGGCGATCATCCGGGCCAGATCCACCAGACGGTAGAGCGTCCGGGGGGACGATGATCCACCGATGCCGGGCGGATCGAAGGTAATGGTCGGAATGCCGTCCAGGGCCCGGACGAACGGCATGAACAGTTCCAGATTGGCGCCGATGCCGTTGATCAGCAGCAGTGGGGTAGCGTCTCTGGGACCCGGACGCAGCCCGATGCGCAGACGTTGCTGGCCGATTTGTACGGTGTCGATCCTCATAATTATTGGGTTCGTCCTTCACCTATCGTAGTGGGATGGTCTGCGGGGGGAGAGTATTTTATTTGCATTGGGGGAGGGCTTTCCTTGAAATCGGATGCAGAGTCAAATATACCTTAATAAGGTACTGCCAAGTTAACTCGCCCCGCGAGATAATGCCGGGATGAATACCTACAAACGTCACCAATTCCCAGCTGAAATCATCAGCTATGCTGTCTGGCTCTGACGTTCTCCCCGCCAGGGTAACCAATATAAGTGAGAGAATTCCTCTACAAGGAATCCCCTCGGATTTCCACCGGAGACATCTGGGGTGGATGCAGAAAAAGTATGGGGCCTACCCCGGGGTAGAAACGCCAGTTACACCCGACGAACCTGGCGACCCGACGCCAATGATGGGGTGGAAGGGCTTGGGGCAGTGGCTTGGCAACGGGTTGTCGAGTGTGTCGGCTTGTTTGGTGGTTTCTGGGGAAGGGCGGCGATTGGGGTCTTGCCGCCCAACGACATTTACATCTTCAATACAACCCGGTATCTGGCCTTGCCAGACTCAAGATGCGCAAACGCAGCGTTGATATCCTCAAAAGCAAACTCCTCGGTTATCGCTTCAATATTGTGGCGTGCCGCGAAATCCAACATCTGCCGAGTGATTAAGGGTGTGCCCAGTGCGCTGCCGGACAGTGATTTTTCGCCGAAGATCAAAGTTCCCGGGCGCACCTGGAGTGGTTCTTGCACCGCTCCAACCGTATGGAGTTTGCCCATGGGCGCGAGGGTTTCAACAAAGGCCTGCCAATTCAGGGTCACATCGACGGTGTTGAGAATAAGGTCGAATTTACCGGCAAGCCCCGCCATCTCCTCATCACTGCGCGAATTGACAACGAAATGGGCTCCCAATCGTTTGGCTTCCTCAGCTTTATCCGGGGATGAAGAGAACGCCGTGACCTCACAACCCCACTTATTGAAAAACTGCAGCGCCAGGTGACCGAGGCCACCAATCCCAATAACGGCTATTTTTGCTGACGGCTTGATACCCAGCTGCACCAGCGGGTAATACACGGTGATCCCGGCGCATAGCAGCGGGCCTACTTTACTCACATCGAGTGGCTCCGGTATGGGAGTAGCCCATACCCAGTGACAACGCACCGTGTCGGCAAAACCACCATGCCGGCCGGCGATGGTAATAGCCACGCTGTCGCAAAGGTTGTGTTGCCCGGATAGACAGGGATTGCAGTGCAGGCAGCTATCAGAGAACCAGCCCAGCCCGACCTTGTCTCCGACCTTCAGGTTGTGCACCACCTCACCCACGTTTACCACGGTGCCGACAATTTCATGGCCCGCAACCAGGGGGAATTGCGAGCGACCCCAGGCATTCTGCCACATGCTCAGGTCCGAGTGGCAGATGCCACAGTAATCGACTTTGATATCGACGTCTTCTGGCCCGATTTCCGGCAACTCATAAGTGTATGGTTCGAAAGGTGAACGCGCTTCAGGTGCAGCAAATGCAGTAACTGTGGTTGCCATGGGGCGATATTCCTAATTTGGATGGATTACCGTATAAGTATAGGCATTACTAAAGCGGTATTGGAAAAATATCTACTTGCGCTTGGACCTTCCGGAAGTATTGCGTAGGCATAGTGCTCAATCGCCATTGAACATCTCGAAGTCGTTCTCGTATCCGCTTCTTCGTCAATCTGTTCGACCAGTACGTTGTAGTACGAAGTCCCCTGCCTATAAGAAACCTTCAATAATTCTGAGGGCAGATATATTGCGGAAACGGGATTGAAAAGGGGTATACCCCGGGGTAGAAGCTCCAGTTATACCCGACGAACCTGACGTACTCGACGCCGGTGATGCCCTGCAAGGCCTTGGGGTAGATACCCTGGCGTCGGGTACGCCGGGTGCGTCGGGTTGTGGGCAGCTCTAATTCCTGTT
>PVMK01122594.1_pt1 | contig 15480 bp, 14 predicted proteins | sample 1853481 | NCBI WGS metagenome assembly PVMK01 (sample SAMN08533507, study PRJNA380276) | Marine sediment metagenome, whole genome shotgun sequencing project.
AGACCGCAGTGCCTATGAGGAGCTTTCCGAGCAAACCATCGAGCACTACGGCAAGCTCGATGGTCTGCTCCACAATGCCGGACTGCTTGGCCCGCGCGTGCCACTGGCTTACTACGACAGCGATTCCTGGCGGCGCTTGATGCAGGTGCACGTCAACGCTGCATTCGAACTGAGCGCCGCGTTGATGCCCGCACTGGAAGCCGCAGCCGACGCACCGGTGCTGTTCACCTCGTCGACCGTCGGGCGCCAGGGCCGCGCCTACTGGGGCGCGTACGCAGTGAGCAAATTCGCCGTCGAGGGGCTCGCCCAGGTCCTGGCCGATGAAACCAGCGAAACGAGCATCCGCGTGGCCACCATCAATCCGGGCGCAACCCGCACCGCGATGCGCGCGGCCGCCTATCCGGGCGAGGATCCCGGCACGCTTGCCACCCCTGAGCAACGCATGGCCGCCTATCTCTACTTCATGGGTCCCGAGGGAAAAACGCTGCCATCGCCGACCCAGCTCGATGCGAAGGACTTTGCTCCTGGCGCCGCGGGCTCTTCTAGAGACGCCGCGGACTCTTCTTAAGATGCCGCGGGCGCTTCCAAAGACGCCGCGGGCGCTTAGCAATCTCAGCCGGCTGGCAGTTCGGGATAGGGAATCAAGACCGAGCTGGATTTCGTGCCGGGATTCTTACCGGAACGGGGCGGTAGCACGGGAACTTTGAGCCGTACCAGCCGGTACAGGGACGCGACATCATTTCGCCCTACCTCCATCCAACGGCCGCGCCGCAACGTCGACGGCAACACGACGGGGCCGTAACGCACCCGTTTCAAGCGGGACACCTGTACGCCCTGAGAGGCGAACAGGCGCCGCACTTCTCGATTGCGACCCTCCATCAGGGTCAGGTGATACCAGTGATTACGATCCTGACCGTCGTAGTAGCGAATGTCGGAAAAGCTCGCGACGTCGCCGTCCAGCATCACCCCTTGCCGCAGGGCCGCGAGCTGCTTCTCGTTGAGCCGCCGGTCAACCCGCGCTGCGTACTCGCGGTCGATTCCCGTGGACGGATGCATCAATCGGTTCGCCAATGCGCCATCACTGACGAGTAACAGCAGACCCGACGTGTTGATGTCGAGCCGGCCCACGCTGATCCAGCGTCCCCCGGGAAGCTTCGGCAACCCGTCGAAACAGGTCGGCCGCCGTTCCGGGTCCGCTCGAGTGCAGATCACCCCTTCGGCCTTGTTCATCAGCAGGATTCGCGCATTCGCCGTCCGACGACTCAGCAATTTTCCGTCCACCCGAATCCGGTCATCCTGCGCGACGCGACAGCCCAGGGTTGCTGGCTCTCCGTTGACTTCGATTCGACCCGCTTCGATCCAGCGTTCCATTTCGCGTCGCGAACCGGTGCCCAGATCAGCGAGCACTTTCTGCAGCTTCTCGGTAACCACCGATTGATCCACCGACTGCCGTTGCTGGCGTTGGCCCCGCGTGTGGCGGCGCCGTGACCGTGCCCGGTCGTTCATTGGCGGTCGATGTTCGGTAACGGCACGATTTCCGCACCATCTGGGTTCAGCACGACACTCGGCTCGCTCGATTCGTCCGACTCGTCCGGTTCGTCCGGTTCGGAGGAAGGTCCGGATCCTGCCGTAACAGGCAGTGGCATCGAGATTTCCGGATTGGGCCCTCCAGCCAATGCCTCTTCGTCGACGATTTCGGGCTCCACCAGGGCGCGGACCTCGGCCAGCGGCGGCATTTCAACGAGGCTCTCGAGGTTGAAGTAGTCGAGAAATGCCTTGGTCGTGCCGTACATCGCCGGCCGGCCGGGTACTTCCTTGTAGCCCACGACTCGAACCCATTCCCGTTCCAGCAGGGTGCGAATGATGTTCGAGCTGACCGCCACGCCACGCACCTGCTCAATGTCACCCCGCGTGACCGGTTGGCGGTAGGCGATCAGCGCCAGGGTCTCCATCAGCGCCCGGGAGTATCGAGGCGGTCGCTCCTCCCACAGGCGACTCACCCACTCGCTGAGGCCCTGTCTGACCTGAAACCTGTATCCCGAAGCCACTCGCTTCAACTCATAGCCGCACTCTGCGCAGGCCTGCTCCAACTCGTCGAGCGCGGCACGAATGTCGTCGCGGTTGGCTTCGCCGCGCCGGAACACCTTCGCCAGCCGCTCGATCGGAAGCGGTTCGTCCGCACACATCAGGGTTGCTTCGACTATGCGTTTGATCTGTGCCGGTGCGAGCGTGTTATCAGCCACTTTTTTCGGGTTCGCCTATCAAGTTGTCTGTGGGGAGCGAGTTCAGGCCTGGGCCGAGCGAAGGTAGATCGGCGCATACGGCTCCCGCTGTACCAGATCCACCAGACCCTCACGCAACAGCTCCATCACTGCGAGGAAGGACACGATCACCCCCATCCGGTGCTCACCAACCCGAAACAGGCTGACGAACGGCACGAACTCGTCCGGTACCGCGTTGACCTGTGCGAGCACGTCGGTCATCCGGTCGCGTACCGACATCGGTTCGAGCTGCACCGAATGGTGCTGAAACATCTCGGCCCGACTCAGGGCCTGGGCCAACGCGACCAGCAATTCCGACATCTCGACATGCGGTTGCGCTTGCTCCTGAACCAGCTGTGGCCGAGCCGTGGCCACGGCAAACACGTCGCGCTCCATACGCGGCATGTCCTGAATGTGCTCCGCGGCAGTCTTGAATCGTTCGTACTCCTGCAACCGCCGGATCAGTTGCGCGCGTGGGTCATCCTCATCCTCTTCAACAACACTCGAGCGCGGCAACAGCATGCGCGATTTGATTTCCGCCAACAGTGCGGCCATCAGCAGATACTCGCCCGCCAACTCGAGCTGGAGTGCACCCATCAGACCGATGTACTCCATGTACTGGCGGGTGACCTCCGCCACTCGGATGTCCAGAATATCGAGGTTCTGCCGCCGGATCAGGTACAGCAGCAGATCCAGGGGCCCCTCGAACGTTTCCAGCACAACCTCGAGTGCGTCCGGCGGTATATAGAGATCGGTGGGCAGTTCGAGCAGCGGCGCGCCCGCTACCTGGGCGATGGGGACGGGTGCATTGCCGTGATTCCGCGGTTCCAGCTGTCGCGTCATGGGGAGTTCCACTGGCACGCGGCGCAAAGCATACAGCAGCGCCGACCCAGCGTCATCGGTGCAGAATGCCGATTGCGCCCCGCACTTCCTCGATCGTCTCCCGCGCGCTATCGCGCGCTTTTTCGGACCCTTCCTGAAGGATCGACCGCAGCATATCCGGGTCGCTCTCGAACTGAGTTGCGCGCTCACGAATCGGGGCCTGCTCGGCATTGATCGCGTCGATCAGGGGGCCTTTGCAGTCCACGCAGCCGATGCTGGCGCTACGGCACCCCTGGGTTGCCCAGCTTTTTACCTCGCGGGTTGAATAGATCTCGTGCAGTGAGAACACCGGACATTTATCCGGGTCGCCAGGATCATTGCGTCGGGCGCGCGCCGGATCGGTGCGCATCGTCCGGATCTTCTGCTCGACAATCGCCGGGTCTTCGCGCAACCGGATGGTGTTGTCCAGCGACTTCGACATCTTCTCGCCGTCCAGACCAAGCACCTTGGGTGCCTCAGTGAGCAAAGCCTGCGGCTCCGGAAGGATGATCCGGCCACCGCCCTCGAGGTAGCCGAACAGACGTTCACGATCACCTACCGACAGATTCTGTTGGGACGCGAGCAATGCCTGAGCCTTTTCCAGCGCTTCACTATCACCGCGCTCCTGATAGCTTCTGCGATGTTCGATATAGATGCGTGCCGCCTTTTTGCCCATTTTCTTGACGGCCGCCTCCGCATGTTGCTCGAATCCGGGTTCGCGGCCATAGATGTGATTGAAGCGACGCGCGATTTCCCGGGTCAGCTCGACATGTGCCACCTGGTCCGCGCCCACCGGAACATTGCCCGCCCGATACATCAGGATGTCGGCCGATTGAAGCACCGGATAGCCAAGGAACCCGTATGTCGACAGGTCTCGATCCGCCAGTTTGACCTGCTGATCCTTGTAGCTCGGCACCCGTTCCAGCCAGCTCACCGGAGTGATCATCGACAGCAGCAGATGGAGTTCTGCGTGCTCAGGCACCCGCGACTGAACGAACAGCGTCGCCGAGCCCGGACTGACCCCAGCCGCCAGCCAGTCGAGCGCAGTGTCCATGGTGAACTGCTCTATGTCATAGGGTTCGTCGTAGTGGGTGGTGAGCGCGTGCCAGTCTGCAACGAAGAAAAAGCACTCGTACTCGTGCTGCAGCTGAATCCAGTTCTTCAGCACGCCGTGGTAGTGGCCCAGGTGCAAACGGCCCGTCGGGCGCATTCCTGACACAACCCGCTGACCCGAGTCGGTACTGCTCAAAACCATTCCTGTTCCAGATGACGCCCGTGATTATACCTGAGCTATCCCAGGCACAGAGCAAGCATCACTCGAACCTCCCCACTCCGGGCCGCACCACCGCCGGCAGCTCCTGAGTCAGATCCACGACGGTCGTCGGCTCGAGCCCGCAAGGTCCCGAATCGATCACCAGATCCACCAGCCCAGCCAGGCGTTCGCTGATGTCCCCGGCATCCGACAGCGGCGTCGGATCGCCCGGCAGGATCAGGCTGGTGGACATCAACGGCTCGCCCAGTTCCTCCAGCAATCCCAGCGCGACGGCATGGTCCGGCACGCGCAACCCAATGGTACGGCGCTTCGGATGGGTAAGCCGACGCGGTACTTCCCGGGTTGCCGTCAACAGGAACGTGAACGGTCCCGGCGTGTAGCGTTTGAGGATCCGATAGCTTGTATTGTTGACCCGGGCATAGCTGGATATCTCCGAGAGATCGCGACACACCAGGGTAAAGAGGTGCCGCCGTTCAAGCCGGCGGATAGCGCGCACGCGTTCCAACGCGCCTTTGTCGCCAATGCGGCAGCCCAGCGCATACGTCGAGTCCGTGGGGTAGGCCACCACGCCACCCGTGCGAATCAGCGCCGCCCCCTGGGTCAGCAATCGACGCTGCGGGTTGCGCGGATGAATTGCGAGCAGATCGGTCATGCTTAACGGTCTGGCGAGGGGGACGAATCTCTTATCATTCGCGTATCATTCGTATTGTCGGCCAACCAGTTCCGGGCACGGCGTTACTGGACAAGCCCTTCCGCGAGACAAGTCCCGAGATGAGAGGCGTATGAAGCAGTTCTTCGAATTCGTTCCCATTGTAGTCTTCGTGATCACCTATTTCTTCACGGACATCTACTACGCCACTGGCGCGCTGATGATCGCAGTCACGCTCCAGGTTGGCGCCATGCGGGTGGCCGGCCGCGAGATCGGCCACCAGCTCATGGTGACGTTCTGGTTGAGCCTGGTGTTCGGCGGTCTCACATTGCTGTATCAGGATAAAACGTTCATTCAGTGGAAGCCGACCATCCTGAACTGGTTGCTGGCTTGTGCTTTGTTCGGTAGTCATTTCATCGGGGATCGCAATCTGGTGCAGCGTATGCTCGACGCCCAGATGACGCTGCCATCCCGCATCTGGGCACATCTCAACTTCGGTTGGGTGGGCGGCTTCGCCCTTGCTGGCATCTTGAATCTGTATGTCGCCTACAACTTCAGCGAGTCATTCTGGGTGAGTTACAAACTCATTGGCGGTTTCGGCCTGACCCTGCTGTACGTACTGGCGACCGTGGCATACCTGGCCGCCACTGGCAACCTGGACGAACCCGCGCCCGCCGATGGCACGGAAGAGGACGACAAAGCGGCGTGAGAATCGTGAAATCCACCACACTGCTCGTCGCGATCCTGCTGTTCGAAACTTTTTTGTGGGCAACCGAGGCTTCCGCACAGGCATCGACGGTCTACATCTCGGACAAACTCACGGTTCCGATGCGCAGTGGACCGTCGAACGCGCATCGCATTCTGCACCGAGGCCTGCCGAGCGGCACGCGCTTGGAGGTGGTGTCAGTCGACGAGCAAGCCGGTTTCACACAGATACGTACAGAACGCGGTACCGACGGCTGGATCCGCTCTCAATATCTCGTCTCCCAGCCAATCGCCCGCGATCGTCTGCGCGATGCCAAGGCCGAGATCCAACGTCTGACCCGCCGCATTGCCCAGATCAGCGAGCAACTCGCCAGCGCGCGTTCCACCGGCACCAACGCCCAGTCCAGCGTGAACTCGCTGGCCGTCGACAAAAAGCGCCTGGAGATCGAACTCGCCGAAGTGAAACGGGTCTCGGCGGGGGCTCTGGAAGAACATCAGGAGAACCTGCAGCTGGAGAGTCTGAACGCGCGCTTGAGAGCCGAGGTAGACGACCTGGTTGCCGCGAACCGGCGGCTGGAGAGCAATCTTCAGGAACGCTGGCTGATGATCGGTGGCGGCCTCGTGTTTGCAGGCCTGATCGCAGGCGTTGCCATCAAGGCACGGCCGCGCCGCAGCGGATGGTCCTGATGGGCGCGGCAATATCCTTGAGCGTCAACCTGAACAAGATTGCCTGGTTGCGCAATGCACGCCAGGGAGGGCGTCCGAGCGTAGTCGCCGCCGCCATCGACGTGATCGATGCCGGCGCGTACGGCATCACCATCCATCCTCGACCCGACCAGCGTCACATCACCGTCAACGACGTTGCAGAGCTCAGCACGCTGCTGCATGAACAATATCCGGATGTCGAGCTGAACATCGAAGGAAACCCCCTGGCCGCCGCCCGGCCGGACGGCTATCCAGGATTCGATGCGCTCATCGAGTCTGCCCGCCCGAACCAGTGCACCCTGGTGCCCGACAGCGACGGTCAGTTGACGTCGGATCACGGCTGGAACCTGGACGATGCGGGGCAGCGGGCGCGTGTCGCCCATTCCGTGCACCGCTATCAGGCGCTTGGGGCGCGCGTCAGCCTGTTCATGGACCCGGATCTCGAACAGCTCGCTCGGGTTCCTGAAACCGGCGCCAATCGCATCGAGCTGTATACCGAATCGTTTGCGGACGCCGTCAAACAACATGGCCTCCAGAGCGCCGAGGTCGCCGAGAGCCTCGCAGAGTTCACCGCCGCGTCACGCCGCGCAGGTGAGCTGGGGCTCGGCGTCAATGCCGGCCACGACCTGGATCTCGACAACCTGCCCCTGTTCCGCCAGGTGCCCGGCATTCTCGAAGTGTCCATTGGCCACGCGTTGATCAGCGATGCGCTGCAGATAGGGCTCAAACCCGCCGTCCGCGCATACCTACATGTCCTTGAGGAGTAACTAGAACCATGCTCAACACCACCGTCAGAGTCCTGCTCGCCGTCACGCTGCTGGTGGCCGCCGCACCCGGCTATGCCGCCGATGCGTCGCTGCCACGCGTCATCATGGAAACCTCTATGGGCACAATCGTGATCGAGCTCGACCCGAGCCGGGCGCCGGTTACCACCGCAAACTTCCTGCGCTACGTCGACGCCGGCTACTACGACGGGCTGATCTTCCATCGCGTCATTCCGGGATTCATGGTTCAAGGCGGCGGTTTCGACGTCACGCTGACGCGTCGCGAACCGGGTGAGAGCATCATCAACGAATCCGGCAACGGCTTGATCAACGTCAAGGGCAGCATCGCGATGGCCCGAACCAGCGACCCGAATTCGGCCAGCTCGCAGTTTTTCATCAACACCAACTTCAACAACCAGCTCGACGCGCGTCCCGGAACGCAGGGTTATGCGGTGTTCGGGCGCGTCGTCGACGGCATGGACACGGTCGTCATGCCCATCGAGCTGGTAGCAACGACCTCGACGAAAGGGATGAACGACGTGCCCCGGGAGCCGGTGATCATCCAGTCGGCACGACGCGCGCCTTAGTCTTCTAGTGTCCTGTCCGCTTCGGTATCATCACCGGCTGCACTCGCACCACAGCCGTACAACCTTGTCACCACAACAGTAGCCATAAGATATTAACCATGACCAAATTCGCCATTCCGGCGATCGCCGCCCTGCTCATCGGAGCGATCGTCACAGAAGTTTACACACGGGTGCTGCCCGGTCAGCATTTTGGCCTTTTCCTGCTCTGCTTCGCGGGCATTTTCATCGGCGCCGCTGTCAGTGCCAGAATCGCCGTCCAGCAGCCAGCCCGCCAGCCGGCCGGTCCGCCTGCTCGCGAAGGCCCCAGGCAAAAGAGCCGTGGCCGCCGGGGCTCGCGAAGTACGGGACCGGCCAGAGACAGCCGCGCCAGCGAACGGTCCTCGGGCGGGCCGTCCAACGGCCGTGAAACCGGCGAGGTGAAGTGGTTCAACCGCAACAAGGGGTTCGGTTTCATCATTCGCGACGTTGGCGGGGAAATTTTCGTTCATCACCGTTCGGTCACCGATCGTGAACGCAGCCTTCGCGACGGCGAGCGGGTCAGCTTCGACGTCGTCGAACACGACAAGGGCTTGCAGGCCGAATCCGTATCCGTCATCGGCGACTAGGTGGACGTCGCAGCCATGCTCGGCCAGCGCGTCAGCGAGGCGCTGGCTGCGGCAGGAGCGGTGGACGCGCCGCCCGTGGTTGGCCCGGCCACCCGCCATGAGTTCGGGCACTATCAAGCCAACGGGGTCATGGGCGCGGCCAAGCGACTCGGGACCAACCCCCGGGCGCTGGCCGAGAAGGTACTGGCCGAACTCGACCTCAGCGGCATCGCCAGGCGTGTGGACATAGCCGGCCCCGGCTTCATCAACATCCATCTGGAGCCCGCGTTCATCGCAGCTCAACTGGACACCGCGCGGCCTTTGCTCGAACCGGCAACCGTATCCACTACCATCGTAGTCGATTACTCGGCGCCCAATCTCGCCAAAGAGATGCATGTGGGGCACCTGCGCAGCACCATTATCGGCGACGCCCTGGTGCGCGTGTTCACGGCGTTGGGCCACCACGTCATTCGACAGAACCATGTGGGCGACTGGGGAACCCAGTTCGGCATGCTGATCGCGCACCTGGATGAGATCGGCGCCAATTCGGAACAACTCGCCGACCTCGAAGTGTTCTATCAGGCTGCCAAGAAACGTTTCGACGACGATCCAGCGTTTGCGCAGCGTGCGCGCAGCCAGGTAGTTGCATTGCAGTCCGGCGAGCCCGACGTACGGGCGGCCTGGCAACGTTTCATCGACATTTCGCTCAACCACTGCGAGGCGGTCTATCAGCGCCTCGGCGTGCAATTGACTCGTGCCGATGTGCGGGCCGAAAGTGCCTACAACGACGATCTCGAGGATGTTGTCGTGCAACTCGACCAGGCCGGTCTGCTCACCCGCTCCGACGGCGCCGACTGCGTATTCCTGGACCAGTTCACCCGCAAGGACGGATCGCCGTTAGCGGTCATCGTACGGAAATCAGACGGCGGCTACCTGTATGCGACTACGGATCTTGCCGCCATCCGCTACCGTTGTCAGACGCTGCACGCCGATCGGGTGCTGTACTTCGTTGATGCGCGCCAGAGCCTGCACTTTCAGCAGGTGTTCGCGGTCGCCGCCAAGGCCGGTTTCGTCACCGGCTCGTGCGTGCTCGAACATCATCCGTTCGGCAGCATGCTGGGGCCGGACGGACGCCCGTTTCGTACGCGTGCGGGCGGCGTCGTCAAACTGACCGATCTGCTGGATGAGGCGACGCAGCGTGCCGAGCGTCTGGTCCGCGCAAAAAATCCAGAACTCTCCGATGCGCAGATCGACAGCATCGCCGAGGCGGTTGGAATCGGCGCCGTGAAGTATGCCGATCTATCGAAGAGTCGCATCACGGACTACGTCTTCGATTGGGATCAGATGCTGTCGTTCGAAGGCAACACGGCTCCTTACCTGCAGTACGCGCACACGCGCATCAACAGCATGTTTCAGCGCGGCGGTCTGGTGTTGGGGTCACTCGGCGGCCGCACGATGCTTACCGAGCCCGCAGAACTCGATCTCGGGGCGCAGCTGATTCGATTTCAGGAAGTCGTCGACCAGGTCGCCCGGGACGCCTTTCCCCACCATCTGTGTGGGTACCTCGCCGAGGTTGCGGCCCGCTACATGCGGTTTTACGAGAGCTGTCCCGTGCTGAATCAGCAGGAGCCAATCAGAACCAGCCGACTACTGCTCTCGCAGCGGACTGCCGAGACCCTCAAAACCGGGCTGGGGCTACTCGGCATCGAAACCGTCGAACGAATGTAGCGTAAGCGATCGTCGTCGCGTCAGGCCGGCGCCAGGGTTGGCACCGTATACGATTTGAGATCGGTCACGAAGTCCCGCAGCGTCTGAATACCGGTCGCTTCGGCATCGACACACCACTGCTTGAACGCCGCGATCAATTCTTCGCTATCGCCGCCCCGTTTGGCCCAGATCCCCTGGAGGCGCTGGCGCAGTTCGTAAAGCGTTCCGAGAATCGGGCTGACGTCCACGACCCGGGATATTTGCTGACGTTCAGCATCGTCCACCAGAGTGTCCTCCCGACACAGCAGCGCCTTGGCCTTCTTCAGCAGGTTTCTGGTCGCCACGTCGACGCGTCGACACTCCTGCTCCACGGTCGGTGCCACGACCTCCTCGGCGTAGTGCGCCATCACCCGGAAGCGATCGTTGAGCACGGCCCAGACCGTGTCGTTGTCGATCACTTCACGGCCCGGAACGCGCTCCACAACCGGTCCGGTACTCAGCGGCTTGGCCAACCCGAAAAACTGGAAGATGCGAATCCACATCCAGCCGATGTCGAACTCCCAGGGCTTCTGAGACAGCTTGGCCGAGTTGGGATACGTGTGATGATTGTTGTGCAGTTCCTCACCGCCGATGAGGATGCCCCACGGCACGATGTTGGTCGCCGCATCCGGACATTCGAAATTGCGGTAGCCCCAATAGTGACCGATGCCGTTGATTACGCCTGCGGCAAACAACGGGATCCAGATCATCTGCACTGCCCAGACGGTGAGACCGATCGGGCCGAACAAGAGCACGTTGATGAACAGCAACAGGACAACGCCGGTCGCTGAACGCCCCGTGTACACGTTGCGCTCGAGCCAATCGTCCGGCATACCCTTGCCAAACCGATCCATAATGGACTGATCCTTGGCCGCCTCACGATACAACTCGGCGCCCTGCCAGAACACCTTGCGGATACCTTTGACCACGGGGCTGTGCGGATCCTCTTCCGTCTCGCAAACGGCATGGTGCTTGCGATGGATCGCCGCCCAGTGCTGAGTGACCATGCCCGAGGTCATCCACAGCCAGAACCGAAAGAAGTGCATGAGGCCCGGATGCAACTCCAGGGACCGATGCGCTGCGTAGCGATGCAGGAACACGGTGACCGAAACGATGGTCACGTGCGTCACGACCAGGGTGTAGATCACCAGGGTTGTGACCGATGGGTTCCAGATACCGTAGTACCAGCTCGACCAAGACGATAAATCCACGAAACGTACCCCCTCGAGGGATGGTGGTTGTTGATTCCGCGCGATTCTGACAATTTGGCAAGCAAATTGCCACCGCGCTCTGTACCTACCAAAAGGTACCTACTAATACACGCCCATCGAACCGCACCTGCGGAACCTTCGACCGACCCGTTTAGTATAGGATGCGCATCCTAAAGAACCCGAGCCCAAAGCTCCAGATGAGACCTGTATCAAATCGCTAACGCCAACCCACGGAATCGTTACAGGACCATTGCGAACTGTTTCAAGGCGGCACTGTGCATTCGACCCTGATTGACGCCGCGACCCTCAATCGATGGTTGAACTCCCCGGATTGGCGCATCGTCGATTGCCGCGCGAACCTGGCCGATCACAGCGCCGGCGCCCGCGCATACGCCGCTGGACACATTCCGTCGGCACACCACGCGAACCTGGAAACCGACCTTGCCGACCCGCCGGTGCCCGGTATCAGCGGCCGGCATCCGCTTCCCGGGCGAGATCGTCTGCGCACGACATTCGCCGCCTGGGACATCCAACCAGACTCACAACTGATCGTGTACGACGCCGACAGCGGGATGTTCGCGGCACGCCTGTGGTGGCTGGCGCGCTGGCTGGGACATCCCCGCGTAGCGGTTCTCGACGGCGGTTGGGCAGCATGGAGTGACGCCGGATTTGCCATCAGCACCGAAACGCCGCGTGCCCGATCAGGCCAGTATCCGGAGCAAAAACCTCTGACCCAAGTGGTCGAGGCACAGGAATTGCTGGACGCTCCGGCCGGCCGTGTGCTGCTGGACGCGCGCAACGCCGAGCGCTTTGCCGGGCGCAATGAGACCATCGATCCCGTCGCGGGACATATTGCCGGTGCTCGATGCATGCCGTTCCAGGACAATCTCGACGCCGACCTGCGCTTTCTTGGCCCGACACGATTGCGACAACGCTTCGCGCCCGTGGTGGGCGACGCGAATCAGGTGGTCTGCTACTGCGGTTCCGGCGTCAGCGCGGCCCACAACATACTCGCGTTGCGTATCGCCGGATTCGACGAACCGGCACTGTACCCGGGTTCCTGGAGCGAATGGATTCAGGACCCCGCTCGTCCTCGCGGACCATGACCGAGCTTGCGCGGGTGAGCAGTGCCTTGCTCCACCCCGGCGACGGACGAGGTCCGCCCCGCTCTGCGGTGTTCAACGATATCTACCATGCCGCCGACGGCCCAGCCGAAGTAGCCCGGGTATTCATGGAGCCGGCCGGGCTCGCCGAACGGTTTGCCGCGGCCGGCAGCGACACCATGACCATCGCGGAACTGGGCTTCGGCACCGCGTTGAACTTCGCGGTCCTGGCGGATACGTTCGCCAGGCGTGCCCCGGCTGCTGCGCGTCTGCACTTCATCAGCGTCGAGAAATACCCGATCGCAGATTCCGAATTCACAGCGATCGCGCGCCAGCGCGCGGTCGATTTGCCTGTCTACAACGCCCTGGCGAAACACTATCCGGCCCCTCTGGCGGGTTGGCACCGACGCCACTTTCACGAAGGACGGATAACACTTTCTTTGTACTACGGTGATGTAGCCGACGGCCTCGCCGACCTGGTACGCCGCATGGCGCGCCGCGTAGACCATTGGCTGCTCGATGGCTTCGCCCCGGCTCGCAATCCCGACATGTGGCGTGACGGGCTGTTCCGCGCCATGGCCCGATTGTCCACGGCCGGCACCACTGCGTGCACTTTCAGCGCAGCGGGCAGCGTCCGGCGTGGTCTGGAGAACGCCGGATTCCAGGTTCGCAAGGTCGATCAGCGACCTCACAAACGGCACTCGACAGCGGCCTGCTATCGGGAACCCTTGCGGACCGAACAAACCTTCCGCGCGCCTGCGGAGGTCACCGTCATCGGCGCAGGACTTGCAGGTAGCTGCGTCGCGCGCGCGCTGGCGGAGCGGGGCATGGACGTACACCTGGTCGATGACCCGGCGCTGCCTGCCAACGAGATTCCTGCGGCGACGGTCAATCCACGGCTGCTCGCGGACGGTTCGGCGCAGGCGCGTCAGCGCCTGCGCAGCTATATGTACAGCATCCATTGGCTGAGTCGATTTCGCGCAACGGCCTGCCGCGGCGTCCTGCAGCTTCCGGGTGGCCGCAACACCATGCCACGGTTGGAGTTGCTCGCGGCACAGCATCACGACATGGGTCCCTGGGTTCGTTCCGTGGACGCGGCAACGGCCGCCAGCGTGAGCGGGGTACCCATGCGCGTCGGCGGTCTGCTGCTACCCGGCGCCTGCACCGTCGACATCGGCGAGCTGATCCGGGAGCTGTGTGACCATCCGAGCATCGACATCCGGGCGCCCGAGCCAACCGGGGCGAAACCCGGACAACCGCGTATTCTCTGCACCGGCGTTGCCACCCCGGCGTTCGAGGAAACCGGCTATCTGGAACTACTGCCCGTCTGGGGCGAGTTGGAGCAGGTGCAGATTACCGGCGGGCCAGGACTGGCCTTGGTCGGCGATGGCTTCGTCACGCCTTGGGGCGGGGCTTATGCTGTGGGCTCAAGCTACGAGCAAGCGCCCTGGACACCCCAGCGGGCGAGGGCCTTCAACCTGGATCGCCTCGAGTCGTGGTGGGCGAACACGATAGATGCGCCGCTACGCTACGAGGTAATCGGCCGTGTGCGGGGTTGTCGGGCAGTCACCTCGGACCGCTCGCCGGTCATCGGCCCGCTGCACGACGCGGCCGGCGTTCCCCGCGAAAATCAGTTCATCAGTACCGGGCATGGCTCCCACGGCACCATCAGTGCACCATTCGCGGCCGACTGCCTCGCGGCCGTGCTCAATGGAGAGTTCTCGGTCATGGACGCCGAAGAGGACGCCTGCGTCAACGGCTTGCGGTTCCTGCATCGGCAAGCCAGGCGCGGATTACGCCATGGTGCGCGCCCCCCGCGATAACCGACGGGCTTTGCACCTGCGTAGCGGGCGGAAGGAAGTCCCGCGTAGACGGCTAAGAAGCGAACAAGCGAACGTTGATGACGCTGTCGATGGCGTCGATCTCTTCGAGCAACTTCGGGGAGGGGGTTGATTCGATGTCGATCAGGTTGTATGCCACGTCGTCCAGGCTCTTGTTGATCATGTCGACCACGTTGATCTCACGATTGGCCAGCACCGACAACACGTGACCGAGCACCTTCGGCACGTTCTGGTTGGTCACCGCGATACGATGTCCCTGGTTGCGTTCCAACGTGACCGACGGGAAGTTGACCGAATTGCGAATGTTGCCATTCTCCAGAAAATCGATCAGCTGATTCGCCGCCATCACCGCGCAGTTTTCCTCCGCCTCGCTGGTGCTGGCACCGAGATGAGGCGTGAACCAGACGTTGTCCAGACCCATCAACTCGGGCTTGGGAAAGTCGGCGAGGTAGCCACCGAGTTGGCCAGCCGCCAGCGCATCGGCGACGGCCACGTGCTCGACGATCGCCTCGCGTGCGAAATTCAGTAGGATCGCGCCCGGTCGAAACGCCTTCAGGCTTTCGTGGTTGATCAGTCCCCGCGTGCCGTCCAGCAACGGCACATGCAGCGTCACGAAGTCCGAACGCGCGAACAGCGAATGTAGATTTTCCATGCGTTTCACAGCGCTCGGCAGCCGCCACGCCGCATCCACCGAAATCGCCGGGTCGTAGCCGAGCACATCCATACCCAGGTGCAATCCCTGTTGCGCCACCAGCGAACCGATCGATCCGAGCCCAACCACCCCGAGTGTCTTGCCAAACAATTCCTGGCCTTTAAAGCGTTTCTTTTCGCCCTCCACCAGGTTGTTCAATGTCTCGGAATCGTGGTCAGTGCCCAGCGATCTCACGAACTCGATTCCACCGACGACATCTCTCGACGCCAGCAGCAGCGCGGCTAGCACCAGTTCCTTGACGGAATTCGCGTTGGCGCCCGGCGTGTTGAACACCACGATGCCGTGCTCGGTGTAACTTTTCACCGGAATGTTGTTGACCCCGGCGCCGGCGCGCGCGACGCCGCGCAGACTCGGCGTGAGGTGTTCCTCGCCAAGCTGCTGGCTACGCAGCAACAGCGCATCCGGATCGGGCACTTCGCTGCCCACTTCGTAGCTGTCTCGTGGGAACCGCTCCAGTCCCCTCAGCGCGATCTGGTTG
>PVMK01146391.1_pt1 | contig 15480 bp, 12 predicted proteins | sample 1853481 | NCBI WGS metagenome assembly PVMK01 (sample SAMN08533507, study PRJNA380276) | Marine sediment metagenome, whole genome shotgun sequencing project.
TGCAAAAACCTCAGTTTTGACATCGGGGCCACGGCAAGGGGAACGCCGCAGTACCCATGCTGCCTGATCGCCCCATTCGTCCAATTTCATTTCACTACATTGGCACGTCCATCACCAGCAACTGACAATCCTCAGTCGCTTCAACCTCGACATTTTCGGCGTTTTCAATACCAATTCCGTCGCGGCGTTCCAGTTGCTCACCGGCAACAATAACCGTGCCCTCAAGCACGAAAAAATAGACGCCGTTTCCGGATCTCTTGATCGTAAATGTATCCGATTGACCGGCCTTAAAATCGACAAACCAGAACCATGCCTGTTGATTGATCCAGACGCCATTATCGTTCCGATCAGGCGACACAATATTCTGAAATTGACCAAGTCGTCCATCTGCAGAGAATAGTTTCTGATCGTAGCGAGGCTCTATATTCTGCTTCTCGGGAAAGACCCAGATCTGCAGAAAATTAACATCTTCCGAGTCGGAGCCGTTGTACTCGGAATGTGTTATCCCAGTCCCGGCTGACATGATCTGAACTTCACCCACCACGATTTCTTGAACATTGCCCATGCTGTCTTCATGGCGCAACTTGCCGGTGAGCGGAATGGATATGATTTCCATGTTCTCATGGGGGTGGGTACCAAACCCCATGCCGGGTTTAACCACGTCGTCATTGATCACCCGCATCAACCCGAATCGCATCCGTTCAGGATTTTGATATTCAGCAAACGAAAATGTATGTCGGGATCTCAACCAGCCATGATCAGCGACACCACGTGTATCAGCTTTGTGTAATGTTTTTTTTATTGTTCGCTCCTCTCATGCAAATCATAAAATGGATTTTCATTGAGCCCGCACGACACGCGACTCATTAGCGGGCATTCGCAAGCGTGTAAAAGAGAGTCACCTGTGATTTTCGACTCGCGTCATGCACAGCCCTTGTAAGTGCCGACCCTGGTAAGGGGTGGTCAGTCAGCCTGAAGACGCGCAGAACTGCTGAGCCCGGATTCCGGAGGGTTCAGTAGATGACCGGGCGGAAATAGTTTATTTGCCGCTAATTTTTGCGACTGCCTCGTCCGTGTTGATCACACCGTTGGCCAGAAAGCCGAAGTTGATCAGCGCCGACTGGTAGCCGTCGCCCAGTTTAGGAGAAATGGCGGCGGCGGTTGCATCTTTCACGACTATGACTTCGAAACCCTGTTCCAACAGTTCGCGCAGATGAGACTCAACACATAAGTTGGCAGACATGCCTCCCAGGAACACCGTGTCGACTTTGCGTTTACGCAGTTGCAGGACTAGGTCATTTGTTTCCGGTCCGTACACCTTGTGAGGGCTGGTAACAATGGTTTTACCGTCACTGATATAGGGTTTGTATTCCTCCAGCCAGTCTGCTCCTGAGTGTTCAAAACCCTCCAGGCTCAACGCGTCCTTGCGGTCAAACATGTTGATATTGTGCATGACTTTTTCCAGCGTCCCTTCAAACTGCCAGCCATGATCCGTGGGGTAATAATAGTGAGGGGATATGAACACCGGTATGTTATTGGCCTTAGCAGCTTTGAACAACATACCGATGTGTTCCACCGTTTTGTTGTCTGTCACACTCTGGCCAACCAAACCCCAGGTCACCCCGTCCGGGCTCAAAAAGTCATTTTGCGGGTCCGTGATAACGACCGCCGTATTGGCCAGTGACGGTTCGGCGACGGATTCAGTTTCAGCAAATGTATTGAAGCCCAGTAAGATTGAAACAATGAATAATAGAAATGGAATTGTGCGCATGGGAAACCTCTCTCGCTGTGTACTCAATCAAGGACAAAAGCCGCTCAGTTCTGTTGCAAGCCCTGGCGCCAAGTCGCGGTAATAATTTAGGAATCGTTAATTTCAGTATAGACGTAATGGCAGAAATTGCTCTTGAACAAACCTGGAAAGCCGAACAGGCCGCGGAAATCGTCAGAACAACGAATGGGTGCTTTTCAGCCTTTTCCTCCAAAATCCACGTTTATTGTACAGCCCTCGCGCTGGGGTTCTCTTGCTCCGGGAACTTCCGCTCCTGGCCGTTAGTTCCTATTCGCCATAACAGCTATTGAGGTGCCGGTTCTTGCCAGTAAGCAGCTACTTGTCTGATATGAATTTCAGCACTACGAAGGACTCAAAACGGCCAGGAGAAGACATCGGAAACCCCTACGATTAGGCTGATTCTAATAGCGGCCTCCGACCCGAAGCAGCAATTTACAATTCACTCCAACTGGTCAATATTTTGGGCTGTGGCCTGGTCCCCCGCAAAAAGTTAATGGGCGTGTTGCTCCAGGTGTTGTCGAAGTAAATCATTTCCATAGTCATTGCCGTTGGGTGTGCGTACGACCACATGGATATGATTTCGTATTGGCTTGCGTTCATGGTTGAGCTTTGATGTGCCCACCGGAAACTGATGATCAAATTCAATCAGGATGACCGGACTATGAATCCGGTAGTAAAACACCGCATCGTCAGTAACAGCGCCCACCCACACCAACCATGTGCTGTCGAGGTGTGCAACAATTTCTTCCATGCGGATTTCTGCGTGGCCTTCCCGCATATTGCCTACAAATAGCTCTATAAGTTCGACCAACTGCTGCTTCTGGTCATCAGAGAATCCAGACACCGAGACTCCTTCAAAGTCCAGTATCAAGTTGTCCTTGTTGGCCTCACCCTGGTTGTTGTTGCGCTCCTTGTTAGCTGCCAGTGTTGCTGCCTCTCGTTGCTTTTCAGTCAGAGCCCGTATCATTGCCAATCCGCGATCTTGCTCTTGCTGCAGAATCTGCGTGCCAGCGTATTTTCCTGTTTCTATTTTGACGGGTTCGCCGCCCAAGAATGTTGGGCTCATTACCACTTGATCACCAAGCACGAAGTAGCTTATCAACAGGTGATGCCCATTGACCTGCCAACCCCAGGGTTCCGTTGCGGATGGCAGCCCCATAATCTTGAAAAAATACTGGTCTTCATCATAACTGAGGATGTCTTCATTGATTTCCCGCAGAGCCTGATCGGTTTTCATGATGTCCATACTGAGCTGCAGACCCTTTGCGCTCAGCGACTCGCTCATCAATTCCATTGCCGCCTCGCGCTGCCCATTACTCATTTCCTTCAAACTAACCCCCTGGCGGGCAAAGATTCCTACATCAACATTGGACCAACGGCGCCACTCGGGGTCTTCAACGGAATACACGCTTCGCACTTTCTGCTCTGGCTTTAGAGTTGCCAGAAATTTAGCCGCGGCCATAACCACAGGCTCGGTAGACACACCCGTGGCATTAATGGGGAAGAGCCCGGACTCAACCACGCCATCACGGGTAACGCCAACAAAGGGCTCTCCCATGGCGTCCAGCGTCCGTTGTGAAAATATCTCCTTAACCTTTAATGTCCGCGCGTCGTAGTCATTTTGTTGAGTGTGTACAGTCGCAGGCGCGAACGTCACGATCAAAATCAACGGTACTGCAGGTAGGATTCGCACACCACTACTCCAAAAAAGGCGAACGCCCAATATACAGGAATTTCTCGTAACAGCCCCGATCGGATCCTCCCGCAATCAGCGTTTTGATTACCAAGTTCTCTAAGCGTATAGCTCATGAGGTATGACCGCAATTGGCCGGGAGCAGTTACTCACATTATGGAAATTTACACCTGATGAATGGCTGCTTTGTGTCGCAGAGCGGAAGTCCGCATTCGCCAATACCGTATAACGGCTCTCGGCCACAAGCAGCTGTCTGAATGAAAATGATTAAAATGTAATTCAATCCGTATTGAATGCCTCACAAACCACATTGTTGCCATTGACAACTCTTTATATCGTCACTACTCCCGACTCTTTTTTTTGGCAATTGCGGACTGGCAAAAGAAAAGATGCAAACAATTGATGCAAATTGGGTTGAATAATTACGCGTTCTGGTAAGTTAAAGAGCACTTAATAGTCACAAATCGAGCTATGATTAGCAGGTTATTTACCAAAAGGATGAACAGACGAAATGGGCCTGCAAGAGATAATTGATAGCGTACCATTGGCCATGTTCTTGGTACTCGCGATACTTTCCATGATTTTTATGATTGAGGTTGGATTTCGAGGCGGAAAGTACAAACGGGGTAAACCAGACAAGGCTCAGATGGCGCAAGTTCGAGCCATTATGGGTGCCTCACTTGGGCTCTTGGCATTTATGCTTGCCTTCAGCTTTGCCGTGGCTCAACAGCATTTTGAATCGCGGACCAACGCTTACCTCTTGGAAGTTACCGCAATCGATGTAGCATACCGGGGTGCAGGCCTGCTCGATACAGATCGGGGAAACGAAGCCCGGCAACTGCTGAGAGATTTTGTCCAGTTGAGACGCGATACTTCTGACGCTGAAGACCATGACGAATTGGAAGAAGTCATTATGCTCGTACGCAAATCTGAAGACCTGCACGATGCATTGTGGCAAATAGCTGATAGTTCCATGCAATCGCCCGGTGATTCGGTAGACGACAGTCTGTTCGCCAACGCGGTATTGGAAATGATCCGCGCACATGACGAGCGCGTGCAGCATACAATGTTCAATCGCATCTCCCCCATCATTTGGATTACGCTGTTCATGATGTGTTTTCTGTCTATGATCGTCATGGGTTATCAAGCGGGACTTACCGGCAAGCGTAGCGGGCTGGCAACCTGGACTCTTGCCACAACGTTTGCCGTAGTGTTGATGTTAGTGGCTGATCTGGACAGGCCACAGATGAGGTTGTTCAAGATGAACCAGACCCTGATGACAGAATTGCAAACTAGAATTAACCAATAACTATGGAAGAGTTAATTTGGCCAATAATCTTGCGATAGTGCAAAAGCGAACTTCCGCTATTGGCCGGAAGCCGTTATAGGCCTTCGCATAGAGTGACCGTCCGCTGCTAGTCGCAAAGCAGCCATTCGCCAGGTGCAATTTTCAGTGATGCTTATAACCGGAGTCGGCCAGATATAGTCATTTCGTTCCACTTTCAGCGATACTCACTGCAACTGACAGGTACTGTCAGTGAGAGCGGAACATGCACTTGCGAGCTACGAATAAGTCGGCCAAAACACTCGATGTTCACCGCTTTTGCTTCGAGTTCACAAGTGCGCTTGAGTTCGATAACGAACACTCAGGGCTCGCCGTCCAACCGGCTCACCTATATTTGCTTCGCAGAACTCAGGCATGCATGTCCCTACCGGTAATGTAACACCAGGAGTGCACCAATGAACACCATGACATGCATCGTTTGCTGCCTTTGTTGGTATTGACTGGGCAGATACCAAACATGATGTTTGTATCCAGTCAGCTGACAGTTTGCGAAGAGAGTTCGCAGTCATTCCGCACAAGGTTGAAGGGATTGATGAGTGGGCGCGATCGTTACACAGGCGTTTCTCCGGACCCATTGCTATTGCTTTAGAGCTATCGAAAGGGCCAATCGTCTACGCATTACAAAAGTACGATTACTTTGTCATCTTTCCAATCAATCCATCAACCCTGGCAAAATATCGTGAAGCGTTTCAGCCAAGCCGGGCCAAAGATGATCCTACCGATGCTGAGCTTGCATTAGATCTGATCCTTCGGCATCCGGAACGGTTTGAACCGTTGCAGCCACAGAGCGTTGAAATACGCAAACTGGCAGCACTGGTTGAGCAACGACGACGATTGGTCAGTGACCGGGTGCGACTCACCAACAGATTGCGAAATACCTTGAAACAGTACTATCCACAGACCCTGGAATGGTTTGATCGGATCAACACAAAGCTGTTCTGTGACTTTATTGAACGCTGGCCAACGCTCATGCAGGTTAAACGTGCCAGAACCACGACCTTGGTGAATTTTTTCCGCGCCGGGCACACGCGCAACCCTGCGTTGCTTGAAACTCGTCTGGCTTCCATCAGATCGAGTCAGCATTTAACCCTGGATGAAGCAGTGATCGCTCCCAACAAGTTACATGCGCTGATGCTTGTCGGTATGTTGCGAGTGATACTTGATGCCATCAAGACTTACGACCAAACCATCGCTGAGCTTGCCCCTAAACACGATGATTATGATTTGTTTAGTTCGCTACCAGGTGCAGGACCATCGCTTGCGCCACGTTTACTGGTAGCATTTGGCGAGCAGAGAAATCGATTTAAGAATGCAGCTGAGCTACAGAAGTACTCGGGCATTGCTCCAGTAACCGAACGTAGCGGAACTAAACACTGGGTACACTGGCGATGGCGTTGTCCCAACTTCGTCAGGCAAACCTTTGTTGAATGGGCGGCACAAACCATCAACAAGTCGTACTGGGCTGGTGAGTACTATCGCCAACAACGTGAAAAAGGTAGTGCTCATCAATCCGCACTGAGGGCACTTGCATTCAAATGGATCCGCATTCTTTACTGTTGTTGGCAAACCAGGACTCCGTATGATGAAGCAACCTATTTGAAAGCCTTGCAGCGTCGTGGATCACCACTGGTGGCAAAAGCTGTTTAAAAAACAGTTGCTAAATGACTCAGGGCCAGAAGCGGTCCCTGAATATATTTGCCCCGACCTCTTTGTTGAATCCTTATTTAAAAGGAAAACCCGAGGGTTGCCGTTACCGAACTTCCCAGCAGGCGGTTCATCGGTGAATCCGGATCAATATCAAGACCATCAGCCGTGAGATAGCTGTTCTCCGCATCACAGCACCAGTGTGTGAGATGCCCTTGGTAAATCCTGCCTTATGGCTCAGATGAAAGCTGCTATGTGTTGTAGGGTGAGGACTAATTGTGGCTGTCTTGTTTTTTTCTCTTATGACTCGTCAATCTTGCTGATCGCGTTTTTGTGGGCGCCGATGAGTATTTCCTCGATTTGCACCATCATCTGGAAATAGGTTAAAAAATTTTGCGAAAACCGTTTATTGTCGACTGCTGTATCAAGCGCCGTGGCTGTTGCGGCCATGTTCATATTTGAGGAAATAAACCCGTATGACGTTGTGCGGTAAACATCGATCATTGAGTACAGCTGTGAAAGCTCGATCAATATTTCATAATCAACGAAATGACCCAGGCCTGTCGAACCCAGAGCTTGCCAGGCCGATGATCGGATTTGCACACCGGGAATAAATGTATTTCCATCCTGGCTATCCTCCTCTCCAGACATAATACTCTCTACAATGAGGGCATTGCTCGGGTGGATGATCTCAAGCAATTTGAGGTTGCTTTCAAGCTCGGCCCGGACATTGACTACCGCAACGCCGGCGCGTTCGGTGTTGTTACGCTTTTCCTGCCACTCGGACACCCCAAGCGCCAACAAGACCCCCAGCACGATGGAAAACACTTCCAGCGCAATCTGACCCAGTGTTCTCGACTTTCTCTGGCTGGGTTTGGCCTTGGTTTTGTCTTCTTGTTGTTGTTCGTCCATCTCAATACCTGGTTACGGTCGGGGCGCCCCTGAATTTCAGCAAGTATACTATCAACAAACCCAACACCAATACTCAAGAGCATAAGTAGAATAAACACCCATTTCCACGAAACCCTTCGTTGCTGACGATCCTTGCCACACCGGCTTTCCAGCCATTCCACAGTAAAATCTCATCGAATCCCATCAATCGGTTGCGTAGAACCCCGATCTCTCCCAAAATCAGACCAATCGCCTGACCTACACGCGGTGGGAACCTCACCGTTGCGGTTTCGAAACAGCCTCTTTGTTACACTTGTTGGGAGCATCGTCTTCAGGCAAACAATACACCGCGCGTTGGAGCACAGCATTGCGGTAGTTGCCCCTCTTCTGTGACATTCATTCCCAAGTGATCGAGTATCTCCCTGATCACCGCTGGGTCTTCAATATTGGCGACGATGTTGACGAAACTGGAGCACTCGATACAAATAGTGGTTTGCTCGGAGGACTGCTCCGTTGGCCGTTAGCAGTTGCTCATATTATGTAAATTTACGCCTTATGAATGGCTGCTTTGTGTCGTGAAGCGGAACTTTTTAACCAGCCATCGACTATGGCAGCCAACAGCAGCTATTCACATGTCTTCTAAACCTGGGTACAAACCGGGCACAAAATTAACATCCGTGAGCCCCATTTATGATCATTTATGTTTACGTATTCAGGTTAACCGTCAGCGGTCAGCAGAGAGTACAATGCGATCGTAGAATAAGCGGAAGGCGTATTCGTGTTTTTCTTCCTCGTAGATATTCCAGCCCGTGAAAACGGCAATCAGTCCTAGTTCAGGTACGATCAGCGGGAACTGGCCACCCCAGCCCCAACCGCCGTACATCCCGGGCTTGTCCGGTCCGGCGTGGTTGAAAACCCACCACTGGTAGCCGTAACCCCAGTCATAATCCGGGTCGTCCGGATACATGTCAGCAACCCAGGCTTTGCTTGAGCGTTGTACCCACTCACCTGGGATCACCTGCTTGTCTTTCCACTTGCCTTCACGCTCAAACAGCAATGCGAAACGGGCGAGATCGCGGGGTTCGAGAAACAGGCCGCCACCGGCATTCGAGAATCCTTCCGGCGCATCATTCCAATGGTAGTTATCAATACCAATGGGTCCGAAAAGGTATTTCTCGGCGTACTTGTTCGCTGGTAAACCGGTGGCCGTCGTCAGTGCTTCAGACATCAACTGAGTATTGGTACTGTTGTAGTTGTACTGGGTGCCTTGTTCTGCCGCCAATGGTTTTTCGAGCAGGTAGCCTACCCAGTCATCCAATTTCTCAACTGCCGTGGCATCGTTTGCCGGATCAAAGTAGGAAATATCTTCGTTCCAATCAATTCCGGGGGTCATGGTGAGGATGTTTTCAAGCCGGATGCCTGCCATGTCAGGGTCATCGATTTTACGGTGTGGCAACAACTCGCCCAAGGTGATGCCGGTTCCAGGAAGATCGCCTCTTGCAATCGCTATTCCAATCAGTGCTGACATGAAACTCTTGGTGGCTGACTGGAGGGAATGCAACCGCGTGCCTTGGCGCCAGGGGTATTCACTTGCATTAAAGTAATCCCACGGCGGCGGGCTGGGATATTTCCGACCGGCGTTGAGAGCAGAATAATCGTGTTCGTAAGATGCTTCAAAAGCGATGCGGCCATCGCGTACAATCAACATGGAATCTATATAGCCATGTTTACCGGATCTGATTTCAGTGTCCAGTTGCTCAATGGCTGTGGCATCCAGACCTTCAGCTTCCGGATTGGATACCTCCCAGGTATCTCCCGGCCAGTAGGGTTTTTCCTGTTGTGCAGCCAGTGCAGTGGTGAAGCCCGGATAAACCGCAAATAAACCTAGCAACAGGGCTTTGATCAGGGCAATTCGCATCGGGAAATCCTCCGGCTGTAATGTTCGGAGTAGTCTAACAGTCTGGTGTTGCCAGGTAACAAAAATAAGCTCAGTCAGTGTGACAGTCCAGCCGCTATTGGCCGTACTCGATTGGCCGTACTCGGCTACACGCAACAACATTAGTCAACAATCCGCTTCTCGCCAGTAAGCAGCTACTCATCTGACATGAATTTCATTACCACGAAGGACTCAAAACGGCCAGAACCAGCCATCCACTGCCGCGTTCAACACATACCGACTAGATAAAAGTAGATTATTAGTCTATGCATAAATTTAGAGGTGTTTTATGCACAAGGCGCAACACCGCTGAAATACAATTGGATGCCCTCCGGTCTACTTCATTTAGCAAGGATCACTTAGGCATGATTCTTGTCTGGAAAGACCATTCCCTACTTTTTAAGAGGACGTATCAATGAAAAAAACTCTATTGTTCATAATGATTGCACTGGTTTCGGCTTCCGCACAAGCTGATATGGCGCTCAAGTTTCTCGGAACCGCTGATGCTAACGAACTGAGTCAACTTGCTCAAGACCTCATGGCCGACACGGGTGTTGCCGTTTCCGGTGACTTCGGGTGTTTTGAATTACCAGTTTTTGACCTGGAATCCGGCAACCCGGTAGGCATTGGGGTAGATTGTCTGAATATTTTTGATGGTGATGAGTCGGGCGCAATGATCGAAGCGATCACCTTCTTTTTTCTGCCCCGCGGAACGCTGGTCAGTCACGGCTGCACAAGCGTTCGTCCGTTCTGGGCAGGTGTGGGTGATTCCGGCGTCACTCATATGACCGGTTCAATCGGCCCGGCAGAACTGGGTGGCAACAATCCCCCGGCCGCTGGAACGCCTTGTGAGAGCACAGGCGGGATTGTGTACGCCACGAAAGGCATGTCCAAGTTTTCTGACGGAGCAACGCGTCTATCAGGTGCGGTTAATCTCTCCAACGCGGGCGCTGGTGAAATCACCTTCAGCTGCCTGTTTGTCCTTTCGGAATGAGCTGAAGGACCACAACCCAGGAACGCGCATATACCTCGCCGATTTGGCAGACGCCTTCACACACTGAAGTGTGAAGTTAGGAATGCCTAGCTTCTTGCTGGGTTTCCCTTTTTTTATTGACTGCTCCTGGCCGATAGCCGCTACTCAAACTAGTCAATTTTTCTTGATCTGAGGGACCGCAATCGGCCAACAGCAGCCGGTCGTGTACTACGATTGCGATAGGTGTCAATCGACCTAAAGGAGAACTTAGCAGCCGGGTAATCAGGTCCCAGTGGATTACCGCCTCACCGAAGCATTATTGCTCCGACTCTGGCAGCCATGGTTCACCCATCAATTCATCTGCAAGATCAAGGTCGATATGAGGGACGATCAATAAATCAACTGCGTCCTGCACCTGTTCGTATTCTTCTTCGCAGTATTCGGCTCGAGACTTCGGCAAATAGCCTTTGCTCACGATGTCGCCGAACAGCTTCTTATCGGCGCCATACGCTATGCACAATACATTGAAGAAACGCTGTGCGGGTGTGCCATGCTCGCCGGCGTAGTCCTCCATCGAGCGACACTGGTCAATCTTTTTCTCGTCCATATGGTAGGCGTACGCAGTACCTATGATCAGCCGGCGCGCCTCGGACTCGCCGAATTGAAGCAAGGAATAGGCTGCCACCTGATCAGCCGCATCTTCTTCGCGCCCGAACACTGGCAGCTCGAGCATATCGAATAGGGCATGCGCGAACTCGTGCAGTGAAACTTCGAACAGCGGCCCGATAACCGTGTCGATCGGTGCAATGCCGCCTGGCAGTGGGTCCTGTGGCATATTCTTTATCAGCTCGTCGATATATTCGTAGCAAATCGTAATGGCAGCATCTTCGTAGAAGGCATCGGCCTCTCCGTCACACCCTGTCAACGAGATTCGCAATGTTCTGGGAAGTCGGAACGGGCTGAGGAGTTTCTGCAACTTCTCGAGCGCACCGCGTTGCTTCAGATCCGTGTAAATCTCCTGGTGCGCGGGATTCTTCGGAGGTACATATCGAATGCTAACCCGGTTGGTCTTCGAAGCGGCAAAGGCTGGCATCGCCATTGCTGTAATCAGTATCATTCCGGCGACCGCTATGGCCAATGTGGTTTTCATCATCGCGCCCTTCACGTAAACAATACCAACGCTACCATGGACCGCTTCTTTCACACAAGCGCAAGCGATTCCTTGCCATCGTCTGTGCAAATAATCCGTACGTATTCATACGGCAACCCGCTGAAGGAACCTTTGAACGGCTTGCCGCGGAGGGCGATAACTGAATTATTGCAATCTCCGCTTCTGGCCGTTTGCTCCTATTGGCGATACTGCAGGACGACCGTCAGCTATATGCCGAATTTCCGACGGAAGCGTAAACTGAATAATTATGCTAAGTCAGTGACTTTGTGGGGTGCATATTCGCATTTTGAAGAGCACAGAAAAGGCTCCATCGAAGTAGGCAAACTGGCTGATTTACTGGTTTTGTCCGACAACCCGTTAACAGTTGATCCTGCTTCAATTGAACATGAATTGGTACTGCAGGATACTCATACCCTTGTGTTCCCCAACCTCGACGCGGTCACCGTCCGCGTAGAAGACCGGTCGGCTCTGGAAGGCGAAGCTCAGCCGGGACTTCATGCCCCGGATCAACCAGTGGACACCCACGTTCCAGGCGTTCATTTGATCACTCAACCGGTCGAAGTCCGAAGTCTGGAAATCAAAGAATGGCTGCAGCCGTCCAAACTTTCCCCCTCCCATCGGCGGAAACAGGTAGCCGGCCTGAATGTAAAATGAGTTACCCGTGCCGACAATGGGATAGGCGTTACCCGCGCCGTTGAAGGAGGCTTGCGACGGATCGACGAACCTGGTGGAGTTATTGGGCCCGAGATTTCGCAGTGCATTGGGGCCTGCTTTGTAGTTGAAAAACGCGGCATAGGCCGTGAACGCGGTACGCTTGTCCTTGCCCAGTGGAATATCTGCAAAGATATCGATCGTCCAGAGTTTCAGGTCGTTGAAAACGGAGTCACCCTGCTCGAGGTGTTCTGTACCGTTGTTTCTGAACTCATAGCCCACCCCGAGATTCAGCACCTTTTTCTTACCGAGGTAGGTGCCCGGCGAAGCAGGCATGTGGTTGCTCTCTTTGTCGAAAAATTGCCATTTGACGTAGGTTGAAATTGAACGGTCTGAGCCGTTCCCGTCGTCGGAAATAACAGCCTTATTTTCTCCTGGCTTTCGATCTCCAACCTTTTCAGGTTCAAACACGATGATCCGGTAATCAAGGCGGGAAATCTGTCCCTTCACCCATATCCCGGTGGTGCGAAGCGTGTCATCGGTGATATTCAAGGTTGGCAGGGCTGCGAAGGTCAGATCAAGGGTCAGGAATTGGTTCGCGGCAGGGGCAGCGTAGCGTGAGAGACCTCTCCATATTGATTTTCCGCCGCCGATCGCAAAACTGTCAGCGAAATCGTACTGCACAAACGCGTCCAGAACATCTATCGATACGTCGTCATGATAACGGGAGTTCCAGTTGTTGAAGCCGATCTGAAAGAAACCCATTGCGCGCTCGGTGAGCTGCGCATTCATACTGGCTCGCAAGCGCCTGATCGTGAAGTCGGTTGAGGAGCCATGTACGGGTCCATCTTTTTCAAATTGAGATCCGGGGTTTAAATCTGTGGATCGCCCCCAGAATTGTGCCCAAAAGCCGAACTTGATGAAGCGTGTTTTGTCATCGTTTAGATAAATAACCAAAGGGTTTTTCTTCGGCTGGTCGTCGGCATAGGCAAGTGAGGGCGACAATACAAGCAGATACAGCAGTAGTGCACCCATTACCATTGGTATTCCCTTGCGAACCGTTGTTTTCATCGAACTGCCTGTCTGAAGAAGACTCGCATCGTGATTCACACGGACTCACGGGCGTATGTAAACATATCCCTGTTCCTGCAGTTCAACAATCCGGCCAACGCCCGACGGTACAACCTCAACACCCGACACCAGTACGGGCTCCTTGCCCGATTTCTTGGTCATTTTTTTCATGGTATTGCCACAGGCGTTGAAATCTATGTCCTGCATCATCAGGCTCTCTATCAGGTCCGCCTGTGCGCTCTTTTGAGTTAGCATTTTAAGACCGGGTCCGTAGGCAACCACCACCACGTGTACATTTTCCGCGCCAAACTCCTCGCGCACATGCGCTGCATTGCCGAGCGCCATATTTCTTGTCGCATCATCTGCTGAGTTGACCTGGAAGACGATCTTGTGGTTGCTGTGACTTTCCCCGGCCCATGTGGTCGAAGCAAATGCCAGCAGTAATAACAGCATCATTGGGGTGACGTAAAAAACTTTCCAGTTGATAGCATTTTTCATAATGTAAGCCTTCTCAGGTTAATAGGTTTTCCGGCGTTTTTAAAACAATCCCGTCTTATCTGGATACACCATGCAACGGCTGTAATTCTTTATTGCCCCACACTGGGGGCGGCATTGGTTGTAAAATATTAATTCGTCCCGTCTGTGGATCAGCAGGATATCTGGACAGGTAATTGATCAGCATCTGCGTTGCCTCGATTGCTTGTCCGTTCTCACCCAACTGCCGTACGTTTTGAGCCGGTAGTTTGTTAATTTTGTTGGGTTCCGTAGCGTAGTTGTATCCGGCAACAGTGAAAGTTGCGTCGGGATCCAGTGGCACCCATTGCCCTTGTTCCCGGTCGTAAACATGGATGTTGGTAATACGCTTTCCCATTTCATTGTAGGGATCTAGGTCGTAGGTAAGACCACTCCACGAATGTAGCCAACCACCGGTCCAGTTCTCCGAAACAGGCGATAATGAGCCCTCGGCTATCTTTTCGAGGTTCTTCTGAATCTGTTGACCCGACATTTCACCGACAGCGACAAACGGGCCAACCGGAATATAGTGATAGAGGTCTTCGAGCCTGATATCGCCAGGCGCGATGTGTGTGCCATAACGAAAACCGCGCAGAAGACCGAGGTCGGTGTTCGCCTCTACTCGAAACGCCTCACTGATAAAATCGTGTGAACTGCCTTCGATAACGGCGGGAAGTGGTGCGTCGGCAAAGTTGGATCGATGCAGATCAATCTTTGTTTTGCCGACCACCGAGTCTATCGGGGTATTGAGTGTGACACCGCTAATTGGATTGACATGCGGCACGAATGTTCCGCTGATGAACGGCGCCCGCACTTTTTCGACGATGGCTGCAATCCTCTCGTCGGGTGTCACCGAGTCGTCCACCCTGTGCATCTTGAAAGATTTCTCGACAATCCCGTTGTCGGCATTGAACGTTACAGTGAGTTCCCCGACGCGTGTTCCGTCCTGACCCATTTCGACTACCATGGTGCCAGTGGACGAAATGACCGCTTCACGGGTTTCTTCGTGCATATCGGATGAAAGTACGATGTCGATACCGGGGTGATTCTCTGCCAGTCGCATATTATTCGCTTCACCGAGTTCGGAGATCATTACCACGATATCAACTTTCTCAACTTCCCTGAGTTTTGGTAACAGGGCGGCGAGCTCTTCGTCGCCTTTCGTATATTTGAATCCCCTGGCCACGTCGGGACCGACGACCATCGGCCCACGTTCTGCGGTGAACCCAAGGATGCCGAACTTGATGCCGGCTATGGTCGTGATTGCATAGGGCGGCAGAACAGTCTGACCGGATTTGTCGGCATAGGGGGCGCCGTCGTAGGTCAGGTTTGCTGCCAGTCCGTTCCACGGTGCCAGCGGTTCGCCGGGCGCAAACAACTCGATGAATCGCTCGGTACCGTAGAGATAGTCCCAGTTGCCCGGAGCGTAAAAGTCGACGTCAAATTCATTTACTACATCGACCAGCGCTTGACCGCGGGTGTGGAGTGCTTCGGCAGAGCCCTGAATGGTGTCACCGGTGTTGAACAGGATGGAGTTTTCACTTCTTTCTCGAATCGACTGCACAACCGTATATAGTCGTGCCAAGCCGCCCTCAGTTCCGCCGGGGCCACCGTACCTGAGGTTTGGCCGTGGAATAAGATGGCCATGAATATCACCAATCTGAATTAGCGTAACGCTTGTCAGCACATCTTCGTCGCCGGCCTCCATGGCGCCTTGACTCCCAGAAGCTACAGCAGAGAAAGGCAAGCACGCCATAAAAAGCAGCATAGAAATAAGCCTGGTGTAACTTGTAAATAGTTTGG
>PVMK01117033.1_pt1 | contig 15479 bp, 14 predicted proteins | sample 1853481 | NCBI WGS metagenome assembly PVMK01 (sample SAMN08533507, study PRJNA380276) | Marine sediment metagenome, whole genome shotgun sequencing project.
TTTCTTCCGGGGCCGCGGTGACGTTAAAGAAAACCTGTTTTTGCGGGGTGTCAAACCCGATCGTGTCAAGATATTCTTTGAATTCATCCTGGGCACCTTTAATCAGTTCACTGTGCCAGGCGCCGCTTACTTTCAGGGGAACCGATTTGGCACCTTTGGCTAGCGCCATAGAAGATACCTGTTCAACTGCCGGCGGGGTTCCGGTAATTACGATCTGCTGCTGCGTATTGTGGTTGGCAACCGATACAATTCCCTTTTTTTGAACTTCGTCAACAAGTTCTGAAACCGCTTCGATCGGAAGGCCCACGATCGCGTGCATCGCTCCTTGATGGATACTTGCTTCGCGGTGCATCAATTCACCTCTTTTATATACCAGACGGATAGTATCTTCTTTGGAGTTGACACCCGCTGCGCAAAGGGCACCATATTCACCCAGGCTGTGACCGGCACAAAATTGATAAGCTATATTTTCTTTTTCAATCACCGCCAAACAGGCCAGGTTGATCGCAGTAACGGCCGGCTGAAGATTTACGGTCATGGTCAATTCTTCCATGGGGCCTTTGAAACAGAGTTTGGATAAATTGATTCGGGTAATTTCTTCGGCCATGTCAAAAATTTCGCGAACAATGTCATACTCCCGATAAAATTCTTCACCCATGCCAACGCTCTGTGAGCCCTGGCCGGGGAAGAGGAACGCTGTTTTTTTCATAATGTGTTCTCCAGATTGAAATAATTATCTTAGTGTTGTGTCTGAAAGATCTAAATCTCAAATCTCAAGCATCAAAGTACAAATATTGGGATTTGTTTGAGATTTGATTTTTGGTGCTTGGAGTTTCCTTGATTTTCACTTAGTGTGTAATTTTTTTAGAATCAGTCAATTATTTGTTTATATGACGGAGCCCCGCCTTTAGCCTTCTACCTTCCACCCTATACCTTCCACCATTTATCAAACACCTTGAGCCTTGTGCCGAATGCCTTCACCCTTAGCCCTATACCTTACACCCTTCCATTTCCAGTATCCAGCATCCAGACACTATCCATCCAGCTTAAATAGTCTCCTTATTATATCAATATAAAGGGATTTATCCTCCACCATTCCGTTGTTTTTTAAAAATATAGTGGGATCATGCAGGATCTTATTAATGAGGGCGCCGGTCATTCTTTGAATTGCTGAAACGCTTTCTTCGGGGATATTATTGGACTGCAGCGTTTTTTTAATTTCGGCTGCAGCAATGGATTCCATTTTATTTCTCAGTGCGATAATGGTTGGTACCACCTCCAGACTGTCATACCATTGCCGAAAGCTGATGACCGCTTCATCAATAATCCGCTCTCCCTTGATCGCTTCATGCTGGCGATCTTCTATGTTGTCGTCAACTACCCCTTGAAGATCATCAATATCGTAAACATATGAGTTCGTCAGCCGGTTGACCCGGGGATCAATATCCCGGGGGACAGCGATATCGATAAAGAATATCGGCCGATTGCGCCGTTTGCGGATAATGGATTTTACCTGGTCGCTGGTGATCACAAACTCGGGAGAACCGGTTGAACTGATGATTATGTCTGTGGACTCCAAAAAGTTTGTAATTTCTTCGAACCGAATGGGTTTCCCGTTATACTTTTTGGCCAGTTCGACACCATTTTCAAAGGTGCGGTTGGCTACATAGATCTCAGATGCTTTATTGCGGATCAGGTGTTCAACGGCCAGTTCCGCCATTTCTCCGGCCCCAACGAGCAGAACTGATTTCCCCGCCAGGCTGCCGAATATTTTGCGTCCCAGTTCCACGGCAGCATAACTGATGGATACTGCTCGATCACCAATGCCGGTTTCAGTTCGAATTCGTTTGGCCACAAAAAATGTCCGGTGCAGCAGTCGATTCAAAATAACCCCGGATGATTTATTCTCGGAGGCTATTCGATAGGCATCCTTTATCTGGCCGAGAATCTGGGGTTCGCCGACCATCATGGAGTCCAGGCTGGAAGCAACCCTGAATACATGGCGTACGGCTTCGTTGCCTTCGTGGATATAAAGGGCGTCATCAAACTGTTCGAGTGGGATTTTGTTAAATTCGGCAATAAAGTCTTTCATGGCGGAAATGGTGCGGCTTTTATCGTCGGTTACAAATAAAAGTTCAACCCGGTTGCAGGTGGAAAACAAAAGCACTTCTTTAATATTGGGTTGTCGTTGAAGCGTTTGGAGCGCAGTTATCGATTCGTCTCCGGAAAAGGCAATACACTCCCTTAACTCAACCGGAGCAGTTTTGTGATTTATTCCTAATAGTACGATTTCGGGCATGGCAAGTTTATAAAAAATGACTAATGACTAATGAAAAATGAATAATTAAGGATTTCAATCTGTTTTAATGATGTTACTGTTGAATTTATTTGGTAAATTCCGCATGGTGTCCTTCCAGCAGTAAATTCACGCCCAGGAAGGTAAATAAAAGCACCCCAAAACCAATAATGGCCATGATGGCCGAGCGGCGACCGCGCCAGCCGACCGTAATCCGTTCATGGAGCAAAACAGCGTAAAAAAGCCAGGTGACGCCGGACCAGACTTCTTTGGGGTCCCAACTCCAGAATCGACCCCAGACTGATTTGGCATACACCAAACCGGTAATCAGTCCTAATGTGAGCATGGTAAATCCCACCACGATGCAGGCATATCCTGTGGCATCAAGGAGGTCCAGGGATGGCAATCTTCTAAAAAAGAAACCCCGCTTTTTGGTTTTAATCGCGTTTTCCTGTAGAAGATATAGCAGACCCAGACCGCATGCCAGTGCAAAGCCGGCCTCACCGATGAAGATTACCACGACGTGTGAAATTAACCAGAAATTTTTAAATATAGCGGTTGTTTGAGCCGTCTCATTGGGCAACTGTGAAACGATGATCATAACCAGAGTCACCAACGGCGCGGCAAATACGCCCAATATTTTCAGATTGAATTTGAAATTAATTATCAGAAACAGGCCGGCGATGGACCATCCCGCCAATGACAGTGTGTCGTGCAAGCTACCGATCGGCAGATGACCGGTACCGACAATTCGGTAGATTAAGCCTGCTGTGTGCCCCAAAAACCCGGCAGCCAGGATTAAATATCCGCTTCGCTGCAAAACGTTTTTTTGAAGAAATAAATAGGCGCAATATGCCGCGCTGCTGAGCATGTAAAACAGAATGGTCAATATGATCAGAATTTCCATTATCAGGCCTTGTAAAGAAGAGGGTTCAGAGGTTCCCCGTTCTGGGTTCAAAGGTTTAAAATGAACACTGAACCTGTGAACCTCCTATTTATGCATTAATTCCTCGAAACGGTACCCGTCACCTAATACTTTATAAAGCACCGCGTTAATGTCTTCTGTTTTGGCCTCCTGAATCATTGCCACCAATTCGCTGTTGATTAGTTGCTCAAAAAGCGGCTTGTGGGCTTCAGGTTCATGGGCCTGACTTAAAAGCTTATTGCGGACAGCACCCATGAGTTGCAGAAAAACCCCATATTCCTCACCGAACTGGCCCTCCAGCTTTTTTCGCAATTTTTTTGCCAGGGCCGGGCTTCTACCCGATGTTGATATGGTAATGACCAGATCGTCTCGTCGGACGATAGCGGGGAGAATGAAGTTGCAGACTTCGGGACGATCAGCAATGTTACACAGGATGTTGCGATGTTCGGCATCACTGCTGATTTTCCGGTTCAAGGTTTCATCATCGCTGGCTCCGATCACCAGAAACATTCCCGCGAGATCTTCGGTTCGGTACGGGCGGGACTTGAGTGTCAGCCGCGCGGATTCTTCAACGTTCTTCAGTTTTTCGGATATTTCAGGACTGACAACAGTGACTCTGGCACCGCTTTTTAACAGAGCCATGACTTTGCGGGTGCCCACACCGCCGCCGCCGACGACCAAACAATTTCTATTTTGAATGTCTAAATGTATGGGGTAATAGCGCATATTTGTTATGAGTGATTCGTGATTAGGCGCTCTTAGGAAATTTTATGTCAAGATGCTGTTAGGAGCAAAAGGTTTCAGGTGTCATTAATAAAAAATTTCAAATAACAAAAAACAAATATCAAACAAATCACAATGACTAAAATTCAAAATTCCAAACGATTGGCTTTTTATCTTGTTTGAGATTCAATATTCGCTTTTTCAGAGTTTCTTTTTCAATTAGACCGGCCGTTTATTTTGCGGGCGGTTGGGCTGACACCTGACACCTAAAATTTGCGCCATTAAATTATCCGCGTGTTTGCTGCCCCGCAGGGGCCATTATTTCGGAGCACAGCCTCGGATAACGGATAGGCGCTCTTATGAAATATCCTGCCGCTATACGATTAACGAATAACCATTACCCAATAACTTCTATCCGCATCAGGTCTTCTGCCATAAGCAATGGACCGCGGTATGTTTTCCGGCATTCCTGCGTGATGTCGACATTTTCGCAATCCGGATAAAAATGAGTGAGCACCAGTTTGTGAACACCGGCGCGGGTTGCTATTTTACCGGCCATAGACGGGGTCAGGTGCCCTTTTACCTGCAGGCTGTCGGGCATCGCTGACTCACATATTAATAGATCCGCACCTTTGGCCAATTCGATTAGATTTTCACTGAAGTCTGTATCACCGGAGTAGACCACCGAACTGCCGTCGGCACTCGTGATCCGGTAGGCAATACTTTCAGGGTTATGGTCTACCGGCGTAGATTCTATGGTAAACTCATCAAATTTTTTTGAATCTTTTGCGGTATTGTCAAATTCAACAAATTTAAGCAATCCCGGGGCAAGCTCGATCCAGGATCCATAGACAGTTTTAAGTCCCGCAAAGAAATCAATCAATCCCCGGCCGGCAAGGATAGTCAGGGGTAATTTCCGGCGATTACCATCCGGGTATTTCGTGGCAAAAATCAGGGGAACCAACTCCGCGCTATGATCCGGATGAAAATGACTGTAGCAGAGATAGTCCAGATCAAAAATAGTTGTTGCGGTCTCCAGGAGCCGCCGCATGGTACCCGGGCCCGAATCAAAAAGCAGGTGCCTGGTACCGATTTGCATTAAAACGGAGCATGAACTTCTTTGCAGCGAAGGCACACAGGTGCCGGAGCCGAGAATAGTGACGCTGATACCGGATTTATCTAATGCCATAGCCAACACCTTCAGTACCTTAGTAATTATTTTTGTGCATTATGTGGCAAGATCTTTTTGTGAAACAATCAAGTTGCCCAAAGAAATGCCTAAAATGCCTAAAGTTGAGGTATTCTATCGATTTAAATAGAAAAGACAGAGCGAGCCTACTTCGCCAAAATGGCTACGAAGGCCAGGAGCGATACCACAAATCTTCATTTTGCGCCCGCGCGTTTTTCCACATGATTAATCAGCCACTTTAAAAGCTTTTTTTCATCCCGGATGTCGACCTGCTCTGACAGGTCGGATAAAGCAATTTCAGCGCGGGCCATGTTTTTGTGCCCGCCAGCCGATCCGAATTGGCCAAAACTTTTTTTGGCGACATTACCGGCATTTTTCCGAATGCCATCGTTTCTGAAGATAACAATGAGTTTTTTGTTGTACGTACCGGATACAATGCTCCAGGTGACGGAAACAATTCTCATGAAAAAATCAGCAATAATAACGCAAACATCCGGATTGACAACCGGGCCCAGGTGGACAAAGACGCGGCCTTTGCGCAGCCGCATGGTTTGCAGCGCAGCTTTAAAATATTTTAAAAAATCGAGTCTGAGGTCAGCCTGTTCGATTTTACGCGCCAGGTGGATATTGACATAACGAAATAGATACTGAAACGCACGGACATCTTCGATCACCGTTTGTCCTTTAAAGGCGCTGGTGTCTGTTTTAATGGCATAGAACAGACCGGTAGCCAGGTTTACCGAGGGCTTTATGCGGGCCGCCCGCAGGTATTCGGTCATCATCGAAGCCGTGGCGCCGTAATTGGGCCGGATGTCTAAATAGGGTGCCTTGGCACTGGTTTCAGGATGATGATCGATGATTACATGCGGGGTGAGCCGGTTCATGAATTCATTATGATCCGGCTGGGAATCCACCATGACAATCTTGCTGTACTGGGGGAGATTAATATCGGTATGGGGAACCAGACTTACTCGCAGCAGTTTCAGCATCGCCAGATTGTCCGGACGGTTGATCGTATTAACATGGGAAATGGTGACATTTATTACCCTGCGCCACAGCAATCGGCTGACGGCCATGGCACTGGCAATGGCATCCGGGTCGGCATTGATGACAATCAGAACATGATCATTGCCCGTAAATTGATCATAGAAGCGGCGCAGTTTTTCAGAGTTTGAAAGTGTCATAAAAGCGAGTTCCCGATTTTATGCCCGGGATCTTACGATGAGTTCAACTCGATTACAATAAATTTTTAATAAAACACAATCTGCTCTCCTTCAACCTTGGCAGCTACCCGGGCCCCCTCGGCAATATTGCCTTTTAAAATTTCCAGCGACAAGGGGTTTTCGATATATTGTTGAATCACTCGTTTTAGCGGCCGGGCACCATATACCGGATCATACCCCTTTTCGGCTATAAAGGAAACGGCACCATTCGATAAAGTCAGCTCGATATCTTTAGCGGCCAACCGATCACGCAGTTTATTAATCTGGATTCTAACAATCTCAGCGATCTGCTCCGGGGCCAGGTTCTGGAAAATAATCATTTCATCAACGCGGTTTAAAAATTCGGGTTTAAAATTTGCCCGCAAAGCTTCCATGACCCGTTGTTCCATTTCTTGCCGATCGGAGGTTGCCAGTTCCTGAATCCATTGGCTGCCGATATTCGACGTCATGATAACCAGGGTGTTTTTAAAATTCACCGTACGGCCCTGACCGTCGGTCATGCGTCCGTCATCTAAAATTTGAAGCAGAACATTGAAGACCTCCGGATGCGCTTTTTCAATTTCGTCAAAGAGCACCACGGAATAGGGGCGCCGGCGCACGGCTTCGGTCAGATAACCGCCTTCCTCGTATCCGACATAACCGGGAGGTGCCCCGATGAGCCGGGCCACCGAGTGCTTTTCCATAAATTCGGACATGTCGATTCGGATCATGGCCTGCTCACTGTCAAAGATAAATGCGGCCAATGCTTTAGCCAGTTCAGTCTTGCCCACGCCGGTCGGCCCCATAAAAATAAAAGAACCGATCGGGCGGTTGGGATCCTGCAGGCCGGAGCGGGCCCGGCGCACCGCGTTAGAAACCGCCTCCACCGCTTCGTTTTGCCCGATCACCCGTTTGTGAAGCCGCACTTCCATCCGGACCAGTTTTTCTCTTTCTCCTTCGAGCATTTTGCTGACCGGAATCCCAGTCCAGCGGGAGACAACTTCGGCCACATCTTCATCGTCGACTTCCTCTTTGAGCATTTTGCTGGTGGCCTGAAGTTCGGAAAATTTGCGGTTGGTCTCTTCAAGGCGCCGTTGAAGTTCCGCGATCCTGCCGTAGCGGATCTCGGCGACTTTGGCCAGATCACCTTCGCGCTCTGCCAGTTGGGCTTCCTGATTCAGCTGCTCCTGTTCCTCCTTGATTTTGCGAATGTTCTGGATGGTGTCTTTTTCATTTTGCCAGTGCCCCTTCATGGCCTTAAGCTCATCATGCATATCGGCCAGATCGGTTTCCAATTTTTTAGACCGCGCTCTGGAAGCCGGGTCGGCTTCTTTTTTCAGGGCCTGGCGTTCGATTTCGGCCTGGGTTATTTTTCGTTGAATTTCATCGATTTCCGCCGGCATGCTGTCAATCTCAATGCGCAGTTTGGAGGCACACTCGTCGATCAAGTCAATGGCTCTGTCCCGCAAACAATCGATCTGCAATATAGCGGTCGGAAAGCGTGGCGGCGGCCACAATGGCCGAATCTTTGATCCTGACCCCATGGTGCACCTCATATTTTTCCTTTAACCCGCGCAGAATCGATATGGTGTCTTCGACGGTCGGTTCTTTGACCAAAACCGGTTGAAACCGTCTTTCCAGGGCGGCATCTTTTTCAATATACTTACGATATTCGTTTAAGGTGGTTGCCCCTACACAGCGCAATGTGCCCCTGGCAAGGGCCGGTTTGAGCATGTTGGAGGCGTCCATCGTCCCCTCGGCGGCACCGGCTCCCACGACGGTGTGCAGCTCATCGATGAAAAGAATAATCTCACCCTCGGCGTTTTCCACTTCTTTTAAAACCGCTTTGAGACGATCTTCAAACTCGCCTCTGTATTTTGCGCCGGCGATAAGCGCTCCCATGTCCAGGGCTGCCAGGCGCCTGTCTTTCAGAGTTTCGGAAACATCTCCGGACACAATCCGTGCGGCCAGACCTTCAATGATGGCAGTTTTTCCGACACCCGGCTCACCGATCAGGACCGGATTATTTTTGGTTCGTCGGGAAAGGACCTGAACAATGCGACGAATTTCATCATCTCTGCCGATCACCGGATCTAACTTGCCCAAACGCGCCAGATCGGTGAGATCGCAACTGAAACGTTCCAAAGCCTGGTATTTCTCCTCAGGATTTGGATCGGTAATGCGCTGAGTGCCGCGGATTTCCAGCAGCACTTTCAGGATCGAATCCCGTGTGACCGCGGCGCGGACGAGAATTCCGGCTGCTGCTCCCTGTTTTTCTTCGGCAATGGCCAAAAAAATATGTTCGATGCTGACGTATTCATCTTTCATCTTCGTGGCTTCGCCAAAAGCTGCTTCCAGCACGGCCTTGGCCCGCGGTGACAGATAAGCTTCAGCGATACCGCCACCACTGACTTTGGGTAATTTCTCGACGGCGATATTGATCTCGCGCGAAATTTCATCCGGCGAAACTCCCAGCTTACGGAGCATGGTACCGGCAATTCCCTCCCGTTCCCCGAGCATTGCAGCCAGCAGGTGTTCGGGCTCAATTTGCTGGTGATTATACCGGGATGCCAGTGCCTGGGAATTTTGAATCAATTCCTGGGATTTTATGGTGAATTTGTCAAAGCGCATCATTGCTCTCCCCTAATTGGTCTAAAATTTGCATCTAAAAATATAAACATATTCCTTCTTCTGTCAAACTGTGCTGGGTACTGGTTACTGGGTATTGGTTACTGGATACTGGATACTGGAGATAGAAGGGTTCAAGTTCTTGACATTCCGGCCTGGTTACAATATATATTCCCGCTTTGGTTGCTGAATCAATTCAGTAAAAATAAATTGAGAAGGGGAACGTGATACATGGAAGCCTTGAACTTGCAACGACAGGAAGCACCTTTGCGCAGATTGATGGGGCCGGGACCGCTAGATGTCCATCCCCGGGTATATAAAGCATTATCCTCACCGGTTATCGGTTACTTAGATCCGGTGTATCTCGGTGTTTTAGACCGAATCGGTGAACTGCTGCCGTCGGTTTTCGGTACCCGGAACCGCCTTACCAACGCCATGCCGGGCACCGGTTCCTCCGGGATGGAGGCGTGCATAGCCAATTTGATCGAACCGGGTGACCGGATTCTGGTCTGTGTCGCCGGATATTTTGGTGATCGTATTCGCCAGATTGCAGAACGCCACGGTGCCGAGATCACGGTCATTGAAGAAGAATGGGGCAAACCGATCGATCCGGCGCGTGTGGAGGCCGAGCTAAAACAGGTTTCATACAAATTGATCGCTCTGGTTCATGCCGAGACATCCACCGGAGTCCTTCAGCCTATCGATGACATCGCCCGTCTGGCCAAGGAATACGACGCCATGATGATGCTGGACACGGTCTCTTCGCTTGGCGGAATTGAGATCAAGGTGGATGAATGGGGAATTGACGCCTGTTTCAGCTGTTCACAAAAGTGCATCGGTTGTGCGGCCGGGCTTTCACCCATAACTTTCAGCGACCGGGCCGTTGAAATGTTGAAAAAGCGAAAAACTCCCGTCAGCAGCTGGTATCTGGATATATCGCTGATTGAAAAATATTGGGGCAAGGAACGGGTATACCACCATACGAGTTCGAGCACTTTAAATTACGGATTGCTGGAAGCACTGCTGTTGATCCACGAAGAAGGACTGGAAAAACGATTTGCCCGCCACCTGAAAAATCATACTGCGCTGGTGGCCGGCATAGAAGCACTGGGTCTCAAAATGCTGGTGGATCCGGAATACCGCCTGCCGACGCTCAATACGGTTATGATACCTGACGGCGTTGATGATGTTAAATTAAGGCGTTACCTGCTGGAAAAATTCAAACTGGACATCGGGGGTGGTTTTGGGCGCCTGCAAGGGAAGGTCTGGCGGGTGGGGTTGATGGGGTATTCATCTTCTGCCGACAACTTACTTTTTTTCATCCCAGCCATCAGCCGCGCCCTGGCACTGCAGGGGTATAAGGCGGATCTGGCTGCCGGACTGGACGCCGTGCTGGCGGAGCTTGACGGCAATGGTAATGATATCGAGTCGCTGCAGGAAAAAACGGCTGCCACAGCTTCTTGATTTTTGATCCACAGATTTCGCAGATTACCCAGATTACAATGAATGTGCGGTGGAGATTGCGAAATCTGCCGGGTTAAATTCCCCGCAGTTTGCTGTGTTAAGATAGAATTTATCATTCATTGATACACCGTGGCTTGCCGCGGGGAGGTTCATTGTGAAAAGCTGATCATAAAAAAACAGCAAGGCCGCACAGGCCTTGCTGATGATCCCCTCCGTATGGATATTTGATCTGGGGTTAATGTCGGTTCGGTTGAGCCACTAAGGTGGAGTCTTCCGAACCGTTTATTTTTTTGCGTATGTATTAGCTATCTTTGTAACACATACCCCTGGGTGGGATCCTGCTTGGCGTGATCTCACAACCGGTAGACAATTGAATTGCAATATCAACTGCAATTGCCTGTTATAAAGCATAATTTAACGTATTTCTTTTCTGCTTTTTTTAAATCTTCTTTGCTGTAATAATTTACATTTTCCGCTATTCTGAATTTTTTACGGTACTTTTCTCTCAACAATTTAACACCACTGCTCTTTTTGCCTTTAAGATCCATGAGAACTCCGGATTAATTTTCAGTTAGACATCGGAGAAACATTAAGCTTTAAATAACCACTATGTGGCACATGCAAAAAAAATGCCAGGCTCCTGTTAAGTGCGTTAATGTATAAATATAAAATAGTTGGAAATGTTGGGGGTTTTGGGAAAATTGTTATTTATGAAAAATAATACCTAAAATTGAGTAAAACAATTCACATGTGAAAAAAGGTTCGAGGTTCAAGGGTTCAAGGGTTCAAGGTTCAAGGGTTCAAGGGTTCAGGGGTTCAGGGTTCAGGGCTCAGGGGTTCAGGGCCCAAGGGTTCAGGGTTGAAGGTTTAGACCAGCCGCTGGTCGCCGAAGCGGCTAGTTTGAGCGAAGAAGAACTCGTCAGGACTGAGTAACGAGGACTGAGGACTGAGTCAAAGAGAATTCGGGCGATGCAGCCAGCGACACGCTAAGTCCTCAGCACTTATCACTTTTTCAAATAGACAGAGCGAACTAATTCCATTACAGATATTTCCAACCCTGAACGCTGAACCTTGAACCTTTGAACCCTTCTTACTGTTCCTGCGGCCAGTCATGAAAGGGTTTGGCTGTGCGCAGGCTTTCATACAATGCAATTCCGGCGGCGGTAGACAGGTTTAACGACCGAATTTCAGATGTGATGGGTATATGATAGGTCGCATCGGAGAATTTGTGAAGGATACTGTCGGGAAGCCCGCGGGTTTCCGATCCGAATATCAGAAACAGCCGCCCTGGACAGGTCATGGACCAGAACGATTTTGATCCTCTCTTTGAAAACAGCGCCACCTCATCATTTGGCGGCGCCAAATTTTCCAGGAAATCGTCAAAATTATCCCATACCGTCAGCTTAACCTTTTCCCAGTAATCAAGCCCGGCTCTTTTCACCTCACGGCTTTCAAGCGAAAATCCCAGGGGCCGGATGAGATGCAGGTCGGCACCCGCGGCCAGGCAGGTACGACCGATATTGCCAGTATTCCAGTGAATTTCCGGCGCAACCAGGACAACGTGGCGCTCTAGTTGGTGGCTATTGCTATGAAGTGGGCTGTTGCTCAATTTTGTGGAAACAACTAAACCGATAGGTTCCAAGTTCAGGGTTCAAAGTTCAAAGGTTAAAACCCATGGAGACTGAGCACCCTGTTAATCAAAATCCGGAATATCCGATTTACGGCATCGGATGATACCGTTTTATAAACACAGTGAACACAGAATTCCATTGAGATTTGTTTAAGAATTTTTTAATCATGAAGGTTAAGCCCATAACACATAACCGCTCAACTTTAGTCATAATTTTTTACTATTTAACCAATCAACCAATCAACTAATCAACCAGTCATCCATCAACCAGTCAACCAATCTACAGCTTCTTACCGCAGTATGGACAATAGAAAAATCCCCTGTGGATCGGATTCCCGCAGAACTTGCACAAAAGCCCGGTTTCTTCCTGATAGGGCGATTGGTTCCGCCTGAATTCATTTTCCGTTCTGTGACAACGCTCGCAAATGGTGAATGGCGCCCCTTTTTTGACTCTCATTACCGGGATAAAAAATATGTTCAAGTAATGGTCAATCCGCGTTTGATAGGCCTGTTGCAAACCGCAGACAGAACATCGTTGAGGGTAATCCTCAATTATTTTTGTTTTGGGGGATATGCCTGCTATAAAGAACATGCGAAGCGTTCACAAATTCAAGAATCAGAGTCTTGGAGTTATTTTTTAGTTCACTTTCATTATAACTCTTTTATCCAATAATTTGCAATTGCCAATTAATGTACCGATGCACTTCACCCCTTCCGGAATGAATCAGGAAATCGAAATTGCCTGTTCGTTATTCAAGCCCTAATTCGATGCGCTTTTCTTTTGTTGGGACACCAGTATCCGGAGACCAACCCCGCAGCAGGTAGTACTCGGTCAGCATCGCTTCATACCGGCCTCTTTCCAGCCGCTCCCCCTGGGCAGGTCCTGTCGAAATGGATTCTTCGAGCAGACGACGCGGCGGCAAATCGTCTTTTCTATTTTTGCCTTGCCTGACATTGAAAAGACGTTCCACATTCCAGATCCGTTCGCCTATCCGTTCAAGATCCTGCACGGAAACATCCCAGCCGGTGGCTGCCGCCAGCATGCGTTGAAAATGGATCGGCAATAGAGGCTTGAGGGCGATGCCTTCCAGCTTGCATAACCCCAGCGAATCGACGACACAATGCCAGTTCTCATGCCACCGCATCAGTTCGGCCTTTGTTTCATATTGGAGCCAGTAGCGGGGAGCGACTTGAATACCCGTCTCTTTGATCAACTCATCGGTCTGCCAGGTGTTTTTTCCCCAAAGTGCTCTAGCATCGCGGATCTCAACTCGATCGTTGTCAATCCAAAGGTATACAGGATGATCAGCCTTGCCGGTTATTACGATGTGATCATAGCCTGCCATTTTCATTTCGGGTCCCCAGTGGCCGCCACAATTCGAATCGCCGAAAATTCCAGTAAGTGGCGATTTGAACGTGACGGTGAATCTGCCTGAACAGGGCGCCATGGTTCCCGCCAACGGTCCGACTCCAAAGATAAGAGGCGCAGCAGGACTATAGGATCGGTTGCTGCAGAAGTGCGTTCGTATAACATACGGGCATGGATACCGGCCTGCCCAAGATACTGATGCGCCATGCGCTCGGAAAAAGGCCTTTTCCGAACTGTCCGGTCGGTCAGGTCGACTTCCAGAATGCTGCCGGACCAGCCATACCATTTTTTATTCACGCGCCTTCTCCTCTGTCTCGATTTCTAGTGCTCCGAAAAGACATGCGCTGACGCAGGCGGGCTCGAGCGCATTTTTTCTGCGGGGATCCTGCTTGCCGCAAAATCTCTCTAAACACTCCATGTTGATGAGCGGATGGTCGGTGCCCCCATCGTCCAATCTCAAGATATTTATTCCTGCAAGCCGCGGGTTGAGAGGCCCCGGGTCATGCCAGGAACACGCCACCGCGCACCGGCGGCAGCCGCGACAGTTTTCAGGAACAATTTTGATGGAAAGTACATGGGCCATATGGATTTCCTCCGATCAATAAAAAAATCCCCAAACTGAAATTTTCAGCTTGGGGATTTGCCTTCTCTCCAAGATATAGACAGGTCTTCGGTCGGTCTTCTGGCTCGTGAATCTTTCTACTTCCCGCACCTTCCCATGCTGTTTCGTCCCAGCTGGCTTACAGCATAGTGGTTGTTTTGCGGGTTTCGTCCTCACACACAGCGGCGGGTCCGCACCGGGATTTCACCGGTTTCCCTTTTAAGGCCCTAAGTAAGTGGGCTACCGAATACCGTTAATGTTTTTTATGGTGTTTCCTATCTCGGTCCTCTCATAATGTCAATAGAAATTAGGGAACCTCCTAATTAGTGCCTGAACGAAAAGTCCGGTATTTGGTAGGTTGGGTAGAGCCCCATCGATAATGTTGGGTTTCGTTCTCTACCCAACCTACGAAAATCAAGCAAACGCCGAGACATGACCTAAAAGGGCGAAACCCAACAAGTCGAATTACCTGGGTTTTCGTTCAACCATTAATTAGTTGCCATCCGGATTCCGGTTGGGCTAAAAGCTTCTTGGTTTGCAAACGACCTCCCTGATCCTCATATCGAAAAAATTATTCTGGTGAGCCGGCTTTAAGATCAGCGCGGCATCGGCACCGCTGCCGGAGCCGCCGATGGATACGATGTCGTTGCCGGAAAGCGCACCGGCATCGGCCGCCATTATGGCGACTTCAACAGCCACCTTGGTGCCCTGACCGAAAAGCCGCAGGGTGTCGGCTATCAGCAGTACCGGATAAATGCCGGAATGTTTTTTTTGCCACCGATCGTTCTACACCGGACAGTGCATGGCTGGAGGCAATCACTCGAATTCCCTTGTCCTCGATATCTTTCCTGACTTCATCTTCCATCCGGTTTTTGAAAGGTTCCTTAAACCCGCAATGGTAGGTGACGACCGTCAACTGGAAGCCATCAAATACCTCCATTGCCTTGTAAGCAGTTTTTCCGGTAGATGTTGCCACCACTGCTTCTGTTAATCCCAGTTCTCTACCTCTGTATGCGGCGGATTTCAGGGTTTGATCCGTGTTGTCTTTTCCGGGTTTGTCAAAATACATGGTTACCTCCTTTACTTAATCCTATATTTCATATCAGCCACCTGTAAATAAAAAAAACTAGTTGGAATATGGATGCATTCTATTGAAATTTGAGGCCGTGTCAATAATGAAGCCGGGGAAAATTTTAACCAATAGACGACAATAAATGGAATCTTGCCAAATACGATATTGATTTAATATAATAAATGAATTATTAATATTTATTTAAGCTCGCAAAAAGCAAGGAACTATTAATTCGTTTATCAAAAGGATCTGGAAATGGAAATTACGCAGAAAGAGGAAAACGGAATTGTCTTGATTGATATAGAGGGGCGATTGGATGCAGATTCTTCTCCGGAAGCCGAAAAAGTCGTCAAGGAGGCGCTGGGGGGGCAATCAAACCG
>PVMK01142231.1_pt1 | contig 15478 bp, 18 predicted proteins | sample 1853481 | NCBI WGS metagenome assembly PVMK01 (sample SAMN08533507, study PRJNA380276) | Marine sediment metagenome, whole genome shotgun sequencing project.
ACATCAAATAGGTAAAATGCTAATTACAACAATTTTTTCCGGTTTCGGCGGACAGGGCATCATGTCTACCGGTCAGACCCTGGCAAAAGCGGCAATGCTTGAAAACAAACATGTCACTTATCTGCCTTCATACGGCGCAGAAGTTAGAGGCGGTACGGCGAACTGTACGGTTACCATTTCAGATGATGAGATCGCTTCCCCCATTGCCTCTGAACCCGAATTCGTAGTGGCTCTTAATCAGCCGTCATTCTTCAGGTTTCAAAACCTGCTTTCTTCGGGGGGCTTTATGCTTTTTAATTCTTCTCTGGTCGAAGCAGCATCTGCCCGGGGAGATATTGAAACACTCGGCATACCGATTACAAAGCTTGCTACAGATCTGGGCAATGTCAAAGTCGCCAACATGATTATGCTGGGAGCGTTTATCCGTATCAGCAACCTCATATCCTTTGACCGCTTAATAAAAAATCTCCCTGAAATTCTCGGAGCGGGCAAAGCCCGTTTACTAAAAATAAACACGAAAGCTTTTCAAACCGGCTTTAATTATCTGGAGGAAAAAAAATGTTCGTAAAACAGATCTCTATTGTTCTAAAAAACACACCGGGAATGCTTACTGTTATGAGTGAGCTCCTCGGAAAAGAAGGGGTTAACATACGTGCAATTTCTGTTGCAGATACATCTGATGTAAGCACGGTCCGGTTTGTCGTGGACGAACCTACAAAAGCATTGAATATTCTTAAAGGAAATGACTTTTCAGTCTATGAAACAGATGTGCTGGCGGTTGAAACCCCGGACCATCCGGGAGGACTGACAGCAGTGGTGAAACCCTTAAAAGACGCAGACATAAATATTCACTATCTCTATCCTTTTCTGGGAAGAGAAAGCGACCAGGCAATTGTAATTCTTGGTGTCGATAAAATAGATAAGGCATCGGAAGTTTTAAAACAGCACTTTATAAATGTGCTGGGAAAAGAAATATATAATTTGTAGATTTGATGGATAATACTTATGGCAGATCAGCTTTGTGATAGTTGCGGCGAATACTTCCCGAAGGAAGTGCAAAATATACTGTTCATATTCAGGCAGTTGCAGATTTTGACGGAATTGTTTATACTGAAGACGGCTTAAGTCCGGAAGAAGAAGCAATGGGTAGTGTTTTTGCCTCTGTTGAAGAAATGGGAGAAGACGTCTTTCAGGAAGTTGCCTTTATGCTTTGTGATAACTGTAAAAGAAAATTCTTGCTGGATCCCTTCAACCGGGGAACCAGTTTTTTTAAGGTATCAAAAAACATCAAATACTTGTTTCATTAAGAGCTATTTATGCTTCCGAATGTACTCGACTGGATAATAATAATTATTCTGCTGTTTTTTTTAATTAAAAGCATTATCCGAGGTGCAGCACGTGAAATCTTTCCTCTACTCGCATTATTCCTTGCTGGTTTTTGTTCCTTTAAATATTCCGTTAAAGTATCCCCTTATCTTGAACCCTTCTTAAGCCAGAAATGGCCTCAAAACATTGTTGCCTTTGTAATCCTTTTTCTGCTTATTTATCTACTGGTAATCCTGGCCGGCTGGCTAATTTATAAATTAATAAAAGCAATTAGTTTGAGTTTTCTTGACCGTGCAATAGGCGCTTTGATAGGGACTGCAAAAGCTTATATTTTGACCTGCTTGCTAATCTTTTTTATCTCTCTTTTCCCACAGGGAAACAATCTCCTGAAAAATTCTGTTTTGACCGGTTACTGCCTTCCCTTCATAGCCCTGGTTTCCGACCTTTGTCCTGAAGAGTTAAAAAAAAGTATGGCTGAAAAAACAAAGGAATTTAAAAAAAAGAGGTTTGTCCTAAAAGACTGGACCGGCTGAAGATATCCTCTATAGAATCTCTTCTTTTTCACGAATTTATTGACTGAAACACCTTCTCTGTGGCACAATTTATGATGTTCCAAAAAAACTTTTTAACATTCTTTTTACGAAATTGTTAATAATTTAGAAATACACCATAATTTTAAGTCACAAAATAAAGGAGAACAAAATGTCAAAATATCAGCAAATACCAGTACCCCCATATCCCGGTGAAAGAGATCCGGGAAAGGAAAGTCTCGTTAAGGTCGCAGCGCTTCAGATGGAGCCTCACGTCGGAGACAAGGACCATAACGTAGCAGCAACTCTTAAAATAATTGATGAAGCAGGTGCACAGGGCGCTAAACTCATGGTCTTGCCTGAACTCTGCAACACCGGTTATATCTTCAATTCAAGAGAAGAAGCTTTTGCCCTTTCTGAAGAAGTCCAGATGGCCCCACCACACAGGAATGGATCAAAGCGGCCCAAAAACATGACGCTTATATCTGCGCGGGAATAAATGAAAGAGAAGGAAATCTTCTTTACAACAGCGTTGTCGTTGTTGGCCCTGAGGGATATATCGGTACATACAGGAAAACCCATCTCTGGAGCGAAGAAAAAATGTGGTTTGAACCGGGCAACCTGGGATTTCCGGTCTTCTCTCTCCTTTCGGAAAAATCGGCTGCCGCATCTGTTACGATGTATGGTTTCCGGAAGTCACAACAATTCTTGCGGCACAGGGTGCTGACATAATCTGTGACTGTACAAACTGGGTTGTGGTTGACCCTCTGCAGACAAAAGAAAAACCAACCGCTGCAACCTCTGCTTCTCAGCTGTCCCTGATGAATGCTGTATACAGTATCTGTGCTGACCGTGTCGGTGAAGAAAGAGGCTGTGTATACATTGGCAACAGCTGCATAACAGACCCTGGCGGTGCATTTGTGGCAGGCCCGGCGATCCGGACAAGACAGAAGTCGTCATGGCAGAAATCAATGTTATGGCCGCCGTTATCGTCACTGGTCTGACTTTAACAACCCCCATACAGACAGACGTACAGACCTTTATGATGAGTATCTGGGATACTATCCTGATGAAGAATGGTAGAAAACAGGTTCAACCCGTTTAACCAGCATGAACTAAAAAAACCGGGAAGTCCTGAATACAAAAACGGGGCTTTCCGGTTTTTTCTAACCATAAAAAGGCTTTATGAAGAAACTTATTTTTTCTATTATTATTGTTTGTATAGTAATTGCATCAATTTTTGTTCTTAACTTTTATTCCTACTGCATCACTCCTTACAGCAGTACACCTGTCGATATTACTATAAATATTCCAGAAGGAACAAGCTTTAAAAAAGTTTCCCTTCTTCTTGCAGAAAAAAACATCATCAGAAAAAGCATCCGATTTAGTATCCTTGCAAAACTGAAAAACGCTGAACAGAAAATAAAAACCGGTGAATACTGCATGACAACGCCAATGTCTCCTGTTGAGGTGCTTGATAAACTCATTAAAGGTGAAGTGATCATTCATTCTGTAACCATACCTGAAGGAAAAAATATTTTTGATATCGCAAAAATTATGGAAGAAGCCGGTCTTGGGTCCGCTGCCGGAACACTTGAAAAGATGAGAGACCCTGAATTTATTAAATCCCTGGGAATAGAAGAAGAAAGTCTTGAAGGTTTTTTGTTTCCCGACACCTACCATTTCAGCAGGAAAACAGTTCCTGAAAAAATATTAAGAAGAATGGTGGCAAGACATAACCGTATCATAAATACGAAAATAAAAAAGGACGCGGAACAAAAGGGTATGTCAATAAAAGAGGTTATTATCCTTGCATCCCTGGTTGAAAAAGAAACAGCCCAGGTGTTTGAAAAACCTTTAATTGCCGCTGTTTTTTTGAACAGGTTAAAAAAAGGAATGCGGCTTGAATGCGATCCCACGGTTATTTACGGCGTTAAGCTTAATGACCCGAATTTTAATACGCGCCTCAGAACAAAACAATTGCGAGAAGAGACCCCTTATAATACTTACCGGATCTTTGGTCTGCCAAAGGGCCCTATCTGCAACCCGGGTCTGGGTTCAATACAAGCCGTGCTTAATCCGGCAGAAACCGATTATCTTTATTTTGTTTCAAAAAACAACGGCGTCCACCAGTTTTCAGCAACTCTCCGCGAACACAACCAGGCGGTTTATACATACCAGAAGAAAAAATAAAAACAACTATCACGCTCCAAACTTATCAGGAAAGTCCCTTTATCTTTTCATTTATAGCCACAATATCCTCTCCTAAAAAATGTATATAAAGTATAAACGCCTTCAGCGCTTCTGACTCATCTTTGATATCGTGCCTTTCTTCAAAATCCGTAACGGCCTTGTAAATATTTTTATCGCGCTTATTTTCAAGGTCAAGGCATAATTTTATTTCTTTTATTGATTTCATAACTGTCTCTCCGTCTTGTTAAATGTTTGATAAAATCGCTTCGTCCCGAAGGCGCAAAGCGCATTATTATTAGTAAATAGTTAAGTATATCATATCTGATGCGCACTGACAAAGGCTGGCTTTATTTGGTTCTAAAATGGTTAGGTCCTCAACCCTTATTTTATTGTTATTAAATGAAAATATCTGTTCCTGCTTTTTAGTTTAGTGCTCCATAAAACGGAATACAATCGTTTGCCTTTAGTGTTTTCATCTTTTTAAAATATTCCTTTTTGGTTGATGGGATTTGCTGGAAATCTCTGAATTTTAGGTATTATATTACAGACAAGATGTGAATATTTAACAGAATTTGTAGTGTGAAGAAACTACACTGAGTATATGAAAACGTGTGCTGTTTTTTATAACCCGAGAAAAGGAGTCAAGCAATGAGTGATACAGCCGTTTCAATGAGGAAAAGGATAAACGGTGTTATTCAACACGCATTTAACACAGAGACAGCACCCGATCGCCTTTTCAGCCTGGGATTGCTCTGCTATATGGCAAAGATGCTGCCTGAAGCAAGCAGTGTGTTCTCGCGTGTTCATGAACTGTGCCCTAAGAATACGCTGTACGCTTCTTTTTACGGTCTGACCCTGGCTGTTGTCGAAAAAGATGTAGATACAGGTCTAAAACTGTGTAAAGCGGCATTGAACAAGGACTCTTTGAATCCGGAATTATACTGGATTTTAGGGCAGGTGTATTTTCTTACCGGACAGCGGAATAAAGCGTACAGGACATTTAATGAAGGACTTTATGTTGACAATGACTGCGAGTATCTGAAGACTGCACTGAAAAAATTGGGCGTTAGAAAAAAAAGAGTCTTTTCCTTCCTGTCAAGAAATCATTCCCTTAACATTCTTGCCGGTAAACTGCGTGCCATGGCCGCATCGGGGGAAACACCAAACGAAAACGAACGTCACAGCGACAAAGCATCATCTCGGCCGCTCTATGACATGCTGCAGAACAATGAAAAGAAGCTGTGGGTACATCTGAACGGTCACAATGAAGTCAGCCTTGACCGGCTCTGGCTTTTGCATGTCTAGCCCGAATTATGCACCACTTGTCTACTGCGGCTTGAAGCGCCCTGTGTGTCAAGGATGCTTCACCGTTTTGATCCTCAATCCACCGCAAACCTATACTTTACCCAGCTTAAAGCAAGTTCTTATCATAACTATCCTTAACAAAACCCAAAGCTACAGATAAGTGCCGACATCTTAAAATCTTTCCTGTCCACAATTCACAGATTCAAAATTTAATATCTGTGCAAAGCTGTCGTCAATACCGTTCACCGTACTCTATCCAAATATCTCCTTTTCATATAACTAAAAGTAATATATGATTTTTAAAGTTCAGAGACAGTTCAGATTATTATCGCCAATGTTGACTTTTTAAATGTACTTATTTATTAAGGTTACCTGAAGAACTGAACCGCTTCGCGGAATTTTTCCAGAGTTCCCCTTGACTTTATATTTTCTTTTGTGGTATCAGGTGTTTACTGTCCTGAGAAATTATTAAAGTCCGAGGAAGTTCGCCAGCTTTGCTCCCTATGTAGCTGGAAGGAAGAGGACAGTTGAAACTTCACGATCACTGAGATGATCGCGTACGTCGGGCGCGGCAATTGTAAGGAGCATATAATACCCGTATTATTAGGTACGCTTGCGCCTTTTTTCAGTTCAATGTCTTTGCCCTCTTGCCTATAAAGACGATTCAGTTCATCATTTTATCAATCATTGCATAAGGTAATTTTCTTCCGTGGACCTGACAAAAGAATTTGGTTTATTCTTTTTTGTGCGTCTGGTAGAGTGCAATTATTGATAAAACGCTATTCTATGTAATGTTGAATCTGATAATTATGGTAAAATAAGGTTATTGAGTTTGGGCCGTTTTTCTAAATCATGCGGAAAAATATTCTGGAAGGCCTCGCACTTTTGACACCTTTTCATTTTCTTTTGCCAGTTCTCCTGTACCTCTCCGTTACATATCGTACCGTTTATGAACCAACAAAGTTGACCGCATTGAAATTCCCATGCCGGGCATTTTTGCCTTTTTTGTTCCGGACATTGCCTAATATCCCAACAATTCACAGAACTTTTTCCCTCCGTGATCGTCTTTTGGGCTAACAGAAAATACATCTGCCGTTCTATATGGGGTGTGATATTTCGCCATCCCTGCTCAAAGCTTTCAATGGCTTTTGTTGAGGTACCCATCAGCTGTGCAATTTGCTTCTGTGTTTTCCCTAAACAAGCCCGGATTTTAGCAAATTTCTTTTTATCCATATTGGTTTTTCACTTTCCTTTTTCAGCTTATAAAATATGTAATTATTACAGTTGAGCATAAGGATTCAGATATGCCCATAAAAACAATAAGGAAAAAATATTGATTTATTATACCACTTTGTTGTATCATAATTATAACATAATGTTTGAAGATAAAAGGTAAAAGTTACTTATGTATGAATTTTTTATGGGGGACTACATGAAAAAAACAACACAAAAACTTATTACATTTATTATCATTATTATTATTATGATCACTTTTTCTGCCGGTTCTGTCTGGGCACAGATATGGGAAGGTGACTATACAATTGTTACTAGTGACGATATTTCTGCACTGTCAGGTTATACCGTAGTATCTGGGGATTTAAGAATAGTTTCCTCTTGTACTTTGAAAAATCTGAGAGGGTTGGAGAACATTGCTAATGTAGGTGGGAATTTGGAGCTACTTAATAACACTTCTCTGACAAGCTTGAGAGGATTGCCAGCATAAGCGGTGATTTTTGGATTGAAAGTAACGGCAACCTTAAAAGTCTGAGCGCTCTTTCTAATATAACAAGTGTGGGAGTAATTATTGCTAGAAACGCCACTCTGACCGATTTGAGCGGATTAGAAAACATTACCAGTATAGGAGCTTTTTTGATCATAGATGACAACAAATCTTTGACTAATTTGAATGCTTTTTCTAATGTCACAAGTATGGGTGAGAACTTGTATATAATAAACAATCTAAGCCTGACTAGCTTGACAGGACTGGAAAAGATTACTTTATCGGGTAGGAATTTGATTATTTCTGGCAACGATAGCCTGACTGGCCGTACCTCCTGCATAATTAAAAAGACTAACAATTTAAAAGCTAAATATAAACTTTCGTGCCTGTGAACTAACTTGAGCATCAGATAATAGCACCTAAACTTTAGATGAGGCGGGGTTTTTAATACTCCGCCTTTTTAATTTCATATTACCACGAGTACCCTTAACAAAACCTAAAGTTAAAGGTGCCATAATCTTAATTCTCACCAGTGTTCACATAACCTTTGGTATCATTACCTCTTTACCAATAGATTCGGACTCAGCCGGGGCTTTAAGAAACTCGCAGGAGTGATTGTTTTGTCACTTGGGGGGTTAGTATTAATGATTTGATTGAGATGTGGAGAATGCAGGGAGATGTGTCCGGGGTGTATGTGAATGTTGGGGTGAACATTGCTTATATTTAAAGACTGTGATTGGTTGCGTATAGGTTGCGCTTTACGCACAGTTAATATTAGTTAAAACCAGCTAATAGGGTGAGCTATTGAACTTCTTGTAATTACTATTTTTTTAACTGTCTGGCAGTCAAGAGGTCGACGGTTTGATCCCGTTCACTCCACCATTATAACATAGAAGATATCTGTTGAAAACTGGATGCCTTTCTTATTGTTTTGGAACTCGTAAATATAAACATTAAGAGTTTTAATTTTAGTGCGATAAACGATATGTAGTTCGGGCAGCTTGCTGTTGAGAGCTGTTCTATTAAATTTATCATAATTGTTGACTAATCTCTAATATATAAATTATAGTTCTTAAGAAGAGAGCCATTTTTAAGAATTAATCCTGTTTGCATGGTTTTATTATGCCTCTTTCCGGTGATATAGAAACAGTTTACCTTTTCAGCATACTGCAGCTTTTATGTAATGATAAAAAAACAGGTGTGCTGCGTGTATGGAAAGGTATAGATGATGTAAAAATTTATCTTAATGAAGGAACCATTATTTATGCTACCGGGTCCAAAAAAAAGTTCCGGCTGGGCTATTTACTGAGGACCTCTGGTATAGTTTCCGCGCATAATATTAGAAAGTGCTTAGAAATTGCCAAGCTGAAGGGACAGGCTCTGGGAAAAGTTATGGTTGAAGAGGGTGTTGTAACAAAAAAAAACTGGCTGGTTTTATGCATGAAAAAGTACAGGAAACCCTTTATGACCTTTTTATGTGGAAAAAGGGGAACTTTGAATTTAGTCAATCCAACTTTAATCTAAGTGGACATGTAATTACGGAACTTAACACCATGGAGCTAATTCTGGAAGCTTCAAGGCGGGTGGATGAACAGGCGGCGAAGGAAGAAAGCGGCTCTGCAGAAGACTTGCTGGATAGTCTTTATGATGATGAATCTATAGAGTTCACCTCAATAGGGGTGCCCAATATATCTCCTTCAGATGACGATAAATAAGCTTGAGTGTCCGTATGGAACATTAGTTGTGAAGTAAGTTTTAAGGCTTCGTTGTTTGGCAGAGTTTTAATGTTTAAGCATGCGGGAGGTACAGTGTTTAAGACTATTGTCATGGGACTTAATGGATACGCAGCACAAACCAGTCTGTATCTTTACTCTCTGGTATTCTTTGCGGTAATCATTTTGTTTTTCTCGGTTACTCCGATGATTGCCGGAGGTATTAATTCAGGCTTAAGCGCACATGCTTGCGGATACTTTATATTTTCTTTTACAGCGCTTCTTTTTTTCAGAGCTAAAGGAATTAATAATGTTTTTTTAAAGGCAGCTCTTTTTGCCGGGACATATGGTGTTTTTATTGAATTAATACAGATTCTCCTGCCTTACCGCCTTTTTGAGTTTTTAGATATAGTTATTAATTTTGCAGCTGCTTTTGCTGGTATTGTGCCGGGTTATTTTCTAGTTAAAAACAAATGGATTTAAACCAAAATTTATTAGGTTGTAAACCTTTTAATCAAATAATAAGAGGTGGGTTATGAAAGTGGATGTATATGCCTTGGGCAGCGCTTTAATGGATATACAGGTCTATGTTAAAGATGAAATCTTCGACGAACTGGGTATAGAGAAAGGAAGTATGCATCTAACTGACCATGATCGGCAGGAAGAGATAATAAAAAAACTTCTTGGCGACAATCTTTCTGATCTTGAAAAGGACACTAATAAACTGCAGACTGCAGCAGGAGGCAGTGCGGCAAATACTGTTTATGGTCTCTCACAGCTCGGAGGTGCGGCCGCACTTTGTGGAAAAGTTGCGAAAGATGGGTTTGGTGATCTTTATATTCAGCAGATGAAAGACAGCGGTGTTTTATTTAATGAAAAACAGGTGGAGTATGGAATGACCGGAACATGTATTGTTCTTATTTCCCCTGATGCTCAGAGAACCATGCTTTCCTGTCTGGGTGTTTCAAGCGAGATATCATATGATGATATTGATGAAGAACTCTTAAAAGAGAGCAAGTATGTTTATCTCGAGGGGTATCTTTTTGACAGTGAACTGGCTACCGATACAATTATGAAAGTTGTTGATACTGCAAAGAAATACAATGTGAAAATAGCACTGACAGCTTCTGATTCTTTTTGTATTGAACGCCATAAGGATATATTTTTAAGCCTTTTAAAAGAAAATGTAAACCTGGTTTTTGCAAATGCTGCAGAAGCAAGGGCTTTAACCGATACTGAAAGCACGGGTGAAGCGATAAAAGCACTTTACGGGTTGTGTAAAAATATTGCAGTAACAGACGGAGAACATGGCTCCACCCTTAGTTTTGACGGACAGGCCATAAAGATCAATCCTTTAATGGTAACAACACTTGACACAACAGGTGCCGGCGATTCATATGCGGCAGGACTGCTTTACGGTATTACTCATGGTTATCAACTGGAAGCAAGCGGAAAAATAGCAAGCTTTTACTCTTCCCGTGTTGTTTCTCAGATTGGTCCTCGATACACTGGTAATATACAGGTTGAGCTGAAAAGTCTAAAGTTGTAAGGATGTAAAAGCAAACAATAGAGCCCAACCCTGCCTTTTCAACGATACATGGTAAAATCACTTGCTAGCACGGATGTTTTTGACTTTACTTCAGATAAGCTTACCTTCGCTTTTCAATGAAACCCCTATGGAAATTTATATTTTCTGTAAACCAAGGTAATTTTGAAATATATAAATTATGATACTTAATGAGTATATTGATCCAGAGTTTAAGAAACTTCTAAACACCACAGATAAGATTGAAGTTGATAATATAAAAATTGATGAGACTGTTTTTACGAGTTTATGGAACCGCTCTGATCCTTGGTTTGAAAAGCCGAATTTTAGGCGTAGCACATCAAAAGAAAGCTGGAGCGGTGTAACAAGAATTCAACTTAAGGAACACAATTTCTTTCTTAAAAAACAGCAGGATTACTTTGTATATTCTATAAAACCCCCTTTTAAAAGAATGCTTTTTCAAAGAGAGTTTGAAAATATAAAACTATTTAAGTCTTTTAAAATTCCCAGTTTAGATATTGTTTATTTTGGCATTAGAAAAAGTGGACGCCATACCCAGGCAATACTTATAACCAAATCCCTTGATAATTATATTTCACTACTTGAAGCAAAAAAACAATACTTGGATTTGCCTGGACAAGAGCAACACAAAATAAAAAGAACTGCCATTGCAAGTGTTGCGGAATTGGTAAAAAAAGCGCATCTGTCAGGATTAATGCATAATTACCTTTATCTTAAACATATTTATATTGACAAAAACTTTTGTAAAACTGGAGAAAAACCATCCCATGAGCCTGTTTGCAGATTTATTGATTTAGACGGGGCAAGGAAGGCAAGTTATAATAGCAAAAAACAACTGCGGGATCTGGACACACTTAATAGAATTAATAAACGATCGCCTGCAGTGGAAGTTAAAGATAAAATATATTTTCTGATAAAATATCTTAACAAAACAAGCTGTGACAAAGATGTAAGAAAATTGATTAAAAGAATTAATAAAATCAGTGAATAATTTTTCAATGTACAAAGGATTTCTATTTTTTAACTTTCGCTATTCAGGCACGGACATTTCTAAAAAAATTATCCTTAAGTTTTTATAATCGCTAAATTGTAATATTATCAGAAGTAATTTTGACTCGGTAAGGTTTTTCAAACGAAGCTGATTCAGATTTTGCTAATAAACTTTAAAAAACGGTAAGGATAGAAATAAAGTCTTAATTGAGAGCGAAGATCGTTTTGAGCTACTTTTGAGCAGGCCGTAGTCAGTGAAATGATTTGAGTTGAGGCAACATCGCCCTGTTTTTTTATGGAGCACTAAACGTGAAGATTAAAAACTTTATTTCGGAAATATCAATCGGGCTCAAGCAGATGTTCCACCTTAAGAACTGTTGGATCCTGTTGCCCGGTCTGATTGCGCTCTTATCAGTTTATGCTGTTCATCATTTAAATATCGATCCTTGGCTTATCTCCCGGGATTTCCATGAGAATATCGCACCATGGTTGGTGTCGATGATTCTTGTGATCCTCTTGATTAAGAGTTTTATCAGTAGGAACCCATTAATGATTTACCTTTCTGTTCTGGCGCTGGTGTTTTTTGTTAGAGAGATTAACAGTACGGAGATTACCATTTTTGGCGATACTTCCCTGTTCAAATCAAAGAAACTGGTGGATTTACTCTTGGTCGGTATGGGTCTGTGGGCCTTTGGCTGGCACGAGAAACTTTTTGCGTGTCTTAACCGATCTATGATGCAGAAGGTCTCACTTTTTGGGGTGCTGTGGACATACCTTTTTTCCCAGCTAATTGCCCGCCGAGTGTTTAGAGGTGTTTTTCCTAATGAGTCTCTATTGCATATTCCCATGGAGGAGACAGTAGAGACTGCTGCACACTTGTTCTTTCTCATTTTTGTACTTTTTTGTTTATTTTTTACACCTAACAAACAGAAAGCAGACTAGATTTAACCTTACTCTCATTCAATGAGACAAAGTGTACACAGTCATGCGTTATGTGTTCGGTAAGGAGGAGGACGGCTTTGCCAAAGCAAAGGTTAATCTGGATAAAATTAGAAATAAAAAACTTGAGACAGCGACATACGCTCGGATGCGGATAAATCGCATTGGTGATGACTGGTGTTACATAACCATGATTTTAGATTGACAGTTCCTAATGTCAATGTAGTGTGCCATTATCTTGATTCTTTAAATGGGGTATAATCCTTAATTCCCCCCTATTTTTTCTTTTAATAGATAGTAACAACAAACAAACATTGCTAGAGCTTTTTTTGTATTAATATATAAATAATAATTTTATATTTCAATATTAAAACAATAATGTTGGTCTTAATCATATAAAAACAGATTTTTTATATTTACTAATTCATTTTAAAATAGGAGGAGTTATGAAAAAATGGCTGAAGTTTACAATGTGTATGATATCCATTATGGTGTTTTTTGGTTGCGGAGTCAAACAGGTTACACCGCAGTTCAAGGCACAAGACCTGTCCATGAAGGTGAAATCAGGATGTTGTACTCAAAAAGTAGATAACTTCCTGATTCTGCTCGACGCATCACGTAGCATGAGAGAGGACTATAACGGTGAAATGAAGTTTTGTTTGGCAAAAGCAGCGGCGCATGCTCTGAATGACACCATTGCCGGACTTAGCTGACTGGTGGACTACGTTTATTCGGCAACCTTAAAGTTTTTTCCGAAAACACATCACTTGTGTGTCCCATGAAGGACTATTCTGCAGATGACTTCGGCCGGTGCTTAGACAATCTGAACCCTTCCTTCAGGAGTATCCCTCTATACAAAGCTCTTATGGCTGCAGCCGATGACATTGAAAACCTTCAGGGAAAAACAGCTTTAATAATTATCAGTGACGGTGTCTCCACCGGCAAAGCCCCTACAGAAGCAGTAGGGATATTAAAAGACAGGTTCGGTGATAAGGTGTGTATCTCAACCATCGGAATCGCCAGCGGTGGAAACTTGAATGCTATTTCCAATGATTCCAAGTGCGGCGCTGCTATGATCTTTGGAAATGTCAACACAGCTGCAGGCATGCACGTGTTTGCTAAAAAAGTTTTTTTGGCAATGAAGCCCAAACCAGTTCCTAAACCTGTCGTGAAAGAAAAAATAATTATCCCCGATCACATTTTGTTTGACTTTGACAGCAGTGTTATCAAACCTATGTTTGCTGTTGTCCTGAAAGAGCTCGCAAAGATACTTCAGCAAAAAGCAAACAAAGGCCTTGTCATCGAGGGCCACGCCGACTCTATTGGCACCGCTGAATACAATCAATTGTTGTCTGAACGCCGAGCCAACGCTATCAAGGAATTTCTGGTTAGCAAGGGGCTCTCCGCTTCAAATCTGACAGCAAAGGGTGTTGGTGAACAAAAGCCTATCGCTGACAATACCACCAGGGAAGACCGTAAACGAAATCGACGGGTGGAGTTCCATGTGCTGCATTAGGGTTTGCTGTGTGATATAAACAGTCAGTGATATTAGCATATATGAAGTATCGGGGGCACATCTTCAAATGTCATTAAAATATTACTGACCAACTTCTAAAGTTTAATAATTACAAGGCAGAAGCCGAAAATGGCTTCTGCCTCTTTCATATATTGTGATACTAGATTTACTGTCAAGAATTCATTTTATAGTTGTTGAGGTAACCTGCTGCTTCCATATAACCACGAGTAACATTGACAAGTCCCGGAATTCAGGTTTCGTACCATTGTCTTAACTTCGGCCATAGCTCACATAGCTCATGATAATATGAAGTTTTTGAGTCCATTCACAGCTTTAATTTTTATATATCTGTGTGAGCAAGTCGTCAAATCATCATCATGTGTTCAGCTCAATCCCGGTTTTTATTAGAAGAAAACGAAAAGACATTTTATATTATTGACAACGCCTGCATATAGTTTTATCTATTACAATGATATTTTGCTGAGGTTCTTTCTGCTGCAGGATTCAACTCCCCCCTCCTATACAAACCGGAAGTCGAAAAATGCAATATTAACCCGACTAAAGGGGCTTGTTATGATAAGCATTGACGTACTCAGAGAGATAAAAGATCTCAAAGGGCTAAATGATGCACAGCTTCAGGCTATACATGAATGCTGCACTGAAAATGAATACAAAAAAGAAGACCGGCTTTTTAAAGAGGGTGAAACAGCCTCTCATATGTGGCTGTTAAACGAGGGTGAGGTCAGCCTGCGTTTTGATATGCCCGTGCAGATGGCTTATGATTCATACTCTCTCTTGAAGGATAAAGACACTGATCACCAGGACGCTTCTCGTGAAGCGACCTCGGAAAAGAATACCGTTTCCGTCATTACAAAAGGCATGAGCTTTGGCTGGTCATGTTTTGTACAGCCCTATATTTACAGCCTGTCGGCATACTGTAAATCAGACACTTGCAAGGCCGTATTGCTGGACCGTAACGGCCTGTTAAGGGTTTTCAGTAAAGACCCGAAGATCGGATATTTGATCATCTCTAAAACCTTAAATATTGTGGGACAGCGCTTCCATGAACTGCAGGCTGAAGTCGTGAAACGCAAAGGTGAAGATATTATGTTTCAATGGTAGGCCGCAGCTAAGCACCCCGTGAAATGATTGAAAATCAATTCCAACAGGAATCGGATTTGTTTCACAGGGTAAACCACAGAGTCACTTCAGTGCGACATGAAGTTTTTGGCCGATTAAAGGAGTCACTGCTTTTACTTGACCCTCTTAGTCATCCATTAATCGATTATTTCCAATACCGATCTTCTCTTCATTTTCTTGGAAGCAGCATTCATGATTGTCCTTATTGCAGTCGCTGTTTTTCCCTGCTTGCCGATGATTTTACCGATATCTTCCTTAGCGACACTTAATTCGATAACCGAGGTTACTTCACCTTCTACCTCCGTAACCTTTACCAAATCTGGCTGATCAACCAGTGATTTCGCAATATACGTGATTAAATCTTTCATTTCCATATCGTCTACCTCGATTTGTTAAATTTCTTAAACTGTGAAGATGGTTGTACCACAAATAGTCTGACAGAAAAAGAGCTTATTTGACCTAATTAACAGATTTTTGCCCTTAACAAATCAAAAATTAACAAAACCTATATTCAGTAAAATTATGCGAATTGTTGGTGCG
>PVMK01163658.1_pt1 | contig 15473 bp, 19 predicted proteins | sample 1853481 | NCBI WGS metagenome assembly PVMK01 (sample SAMN08533507, study PRJNA380276) | Marine sediment metagenome, whole genome shotgun sequencing project.
AAAAACAATCAAAGAAGAGCGTTGAGGTGGGTATTTCGATAGCGGAGAGCGAGATGCGGTTGGTAGATGTGGCTAAGGTATGTCCACACAGCAAAAGGAGTCTGGAAAGATGGGTAGCGGTATACAAAAGAGGTGGAGAGAAAGCTTTGGAACCAAAGCGACCATACCTAAGACTAGTCCGGAAGAGACACCTATCTGGATTAAGGAAAGAGTAATTACAAAAAGAAAGAAGACCAAGCTCTGTGCTCTGAAATTACACTGGAGGTTGGCAAAAGAAGGTTTAGTGGTTCCGGTACGAACAATTGGCAAGATCATCAAACAAGAGGGCTTGACTCGCAAATACAGAGTCAAGAAGATGAAGTACAAGTACATTAGAGCCGAGAGGCAACCAGGAGAGATTGTAGAGATAGATGTTAAGTATGTACCCGGAAAGATAGCGGGTAGGCGATATTTTCAATACACCGCCATAGATGTAGCGAGCAGATGGAGGCACTTGGAAATTTACGATGAACAAACCAATCATCATTCAATATGTTTCCTCAAGGAGGTTATGAGACGATTTGATTACCCCATTGCCGCCATCAAGACAGATAACCACGCCACATTCACCAATCGATACAACGGCAGCTACAAAAGAGAAGATCTTTCGCCACGACAGATGCATGCGCTTGATCAATTCTGTGCTGCACACAACATCGTTCACTATCTCATTGATCCGGGTAAACCGCCAGAATGGTACTGTTGAGAGAAGTCACCGTGAAGATCAAGAGAAGTTCTATCAAAAGAACACTTTCAAAAATCCACGAGATCTTGAGAGGAAGATTCGAGTATGGAATACTTACTACAACAATCTAGAGCATTGCGGATTGGGCGGCAAGACGCCGAATGAATTTCTTGAAGATTACAAGTTAATTAAACCGCCAAATGTCCTTGCCTAAAACACCTAAAATAGGTCCACCCTTTAAATTATAAATTTTCATATATTTTCTCTAATGAGTTGAAACAAATCTGCCTTCAAACTCCTTAGTTTTATTACCTGATACTATAGCCTTTGGAGCAGGCGGTCTATATCCAAGTGAGCTGTGTGGCCTCACCTCGTTGTAGTGTCTTCTCCACTGCTCAATCAGCACTTGTGCTTCCTTTAGATTGTAAAATATCTTTGTGTTTAACAGCTCATCCCTGAGCTTTCCGTTAAAACTCTCATTGTATCCATTCTCCCAGGGTGACCTAGGTTCTATATATGCAGTTTTAACTCCAAGGCTTTCTATCCACTCTCTTGTAGCCTTTGCGGTAAACTCACTACCGTTATCTGAACGTATGTAGTCAGGAACCCCCTCTGTGATGAACAGAGTGCTTAATGTGTCTAATACATCATCAGCTTTTAGTGAGAACCCTACACGGATTGCAAGACACTTCCTCGTATATTCATCAATCACAGTCAACATCCTTATCCCCTTCCCATTATGAAGCCTGTCGGAAACAAAGTCATAGCTCCATACATGGCTCTTAAAACAGGGACGTAGTCTTATGCAGGAGCCGTCATTTAAGTAAAGCCTTCCTCTTTTTGGTTGTTTTGATGGAACTTTAAGTCCTTCCTCTCTCCATATCCTCTCCACACGCTTACGATTCACTACCCATCCCTCGGCTCTTAGAAGTGCTGTAATACGTCTATACCCGTACCTGCCATACTTACCGGCAAGACGAACTATATCCCCTCGAAGTACCTCTTCTTCCACTGATTTGTTTGATTGATAACGCTGCACCGAACGGGGCTGCCCTAAAACCCTGCATGCTCTACGCTCTGATACTCCCCAGCTTTTGTTGTACATGCACTACACATCTACGTCTACGTTCGGTGCTTAGAAGTTTCCCTCTGCTGCTTCCTTAAGTATTAGATTATCCAGTGTAAGGTTTGCTACTGCACACTTTAGTCTTGAGTTCTCTCGTTCTAGCTCTTTTAACCGTTTTGCCTGATTGATACGCATACCTCCGTATTCCTTCCTCCAGCGGTAATAGGTGTTTAGTGTTACTCCCTATCTCTCTGCATATCTCTGGTAGATTCCTGCCCTCAGACGAAAGTACTTCTGACTGACGTAGTAGCCTTATTATCTGCTCAGGGGTGTAGCGTTTCCTACCCATCTTAGTTGCCTCCTATATATAGGGTTTTCTCTCTAAAAAATAACTTAACTTGTGGTCCTATTATAGGGGGGCAGGTCAACATTAAGACAAAGATTCTCTAAGACAAAGATTCTCTAATCTTCAAAGCATTAATTGCTTGTTGTCAGAAAATAAGACGTTTTTATTTTGCGATAAGAAAATAATATCCTGTGATTTCAGCTAGTTATGTATGGCATGAAATTTGAATATTGATACAATATGATCAAGCGAGCAGAAAGGGTAAAAAACGAAATAAAAATGATATTCAGACCGGGGGCTGAGAAGCCGTCTAATATGGCGAAAGAATACACAAATCTCTACGTTAATGCCTGTGAGGTCTTCGGATCGTGGCGCAATGCTATAGAGGCGTGCGGGATAGACTACGAAAGCACCAGAAACAACAAGAAATGGAACAGGGAAAGGATTCATAAAGAAATTAAAAAACTGAAACGCAAAGGTTTCAGTCTGAGGCCTTCCGTTCTGAGAGAAGAGGGGATGATAAAGTTAGTCTCGGCAGCCGAATATCATTTCGGGTCATGGCGGAGGGCCGTTGAGTCTAGCGGTTTTGAATATAGATACGGAAGGAAATGGGAAAGCGGGTAACGGGCGTTACAAAAACGGCTTATTCTCTGATTAACTCCGATTCAAGATAAATATGATGCGTGTAGCTCAGTCTGGATGGAGCACCGGGTTGTGGCTCCAGGGACTGCCCCCGGACTGTCTCGTATGTGTCTGAACTTTTACAGATTTTTATGGAATTTATAGTTCGGGCTTGAATTTCTGCCATTTGAGTAATTACAGCCGCTAACCTCAACTGCTCTCCGCCATGAGCCGAAATGATACTCAGCGGCAGAAAGTAATTTTATCCCTCCTTTATTGCGCAATTGCGAGGGCCTTAAGCTCTTACCCTCTTGATTAAGTCTGTTTATTGTCTTTACAATCTTTTCACGTGACCACTTATCGCGATTCCGAGCTTCCTCATAGTCGATTCCACTCTCCTTAAGGGCTTCTCTCCATGAACCGAAAACTTTACTAGCTCTGTGGTAAAGAGCTGAGTGTTCTTTTGACACATTTTTTGGTTTTTCACTAAATGAATTGTAAATCTCAATAATTTCCCTTTTAATCTTCTTAGTTCTTTTCATAAAAGAACTTACTTACAATTTATGTGCCATGTGCAAGATATTGTTATCCTTCAATATTCTCTGTTTGTGCCGTAAAATAACCGTCTTATTTTCATACATCGGACAAATCGCAATGAAGAACTTTCACATATGAATATATAAAATAGAAAAAGGTTGCCAAAATTTTTCAACTTAAAAGGGATACTGCCGGGAGAATCATCAATTCAAAGGATATTATATCTTCAAGAGAATGAATCCTGATTATTCGATTTTTAACACTAAAATTAACCCTGTATAATTTTTCAAATTTGTGTTAACATTATCAGTAGGCTGATTTTTATATAAAAATATATGGGAAGTTAAGGATTGGGAGTAAAATATAAAATTAGTTCGAGCTTTCATGTTTTAAGCAGGATTTTACTAATTTCGATTCTCCTTACATTTATTTACGGTGGTTGCAATAACGGAGGAGGCATAACACCACCACCGCCACCTCCCCCTTCATCCATAAACAAACTCAACGTCGAGATACTGAATGCTTCTGTAGATGGAGACCGTCAGGTGAAGTGTACTTTCAGAATGGTCGACGAGAACGGCGTCCCGTTAAGCTTAGACGACCTGGACCAGATAAACTTTGTCATCGCTAGGATCGTAGATAGCGGTGAGTACATAGACTACATTACAAGGGTTCAGGATGGAGCGGTACAAGCTTCATCTGAAAGAAACGGAACATACGACGAAATGGGCGATGGAGTCGTCATGTACACCTTCGAGACTATACTGCCCGAAGGTTTTAACGCCCGTGAAACTCACACATGCGCCATATACGCGCGAAGGGTAATAGGGAGCCAGGAATGGATTTCCAATGCGACGTTTGACTTCGTACCTTCGGGCGGACCCATAACTAAAATCAGGGACATAGTTGTAACTGAAGCATGCAATTCGTGCCACGATCCGCTTGCCCTTCACGGCGGAATAAGGAGGGCGACAGGGGTATGTATTACCTGCCACACAAGCAAAATTATAGATCCTGAAACAGGTGAGACAGTAGATCAAATCGATCCGCAGTCCGGCAACAATATCGGATTCAAAATAATGATCCACAAAATACATATGGGAGAGATGCTCCCGAGTGTGGAAGCGGGAATGCCTTATTTCATAGTGGGCTTCATGGGCTCAGTTCATGACTATTCGGAGGTTGTATTCCCACAGAACATAAGAAACTGTACAAAATGCCATACCGACGGGGCAATCCAGAGCAGCGCTTATAAGAACAATCCTACAAGAGCTGCCTGCGGATCATGTCACGACGATGTAGACTTTGCTACGGCGACAAATCACCCTACAGTTCAATTAACCGATAATAACTGCTCCGGATGCCATATTCCGATGTCGAACACGGATTTCGATATTTCCGTAACCGGCGCCCATACGGTTCCGCTAAGAGCAAAGAGCCTCCCGGGCGTCAATTTTGATATTTCAGAAGTAAGAAGCGCCGAAACCGGCTCGACCCAGGTGCGTCCCGGTGAGCATGCCCAGGTAACATTCAGCATCAAGACGGACGCCGGGGACGTTATCACCCCTGAAGAGATGAACTCCGTGAGTATGGTTATCTCCGGTCCCACGACCGACTACTTCATACAGAACTACGAGGGCTCGGGCGCCGTACCGGGTGAGGACTACTTCCTGAGGGAAAGGGGACTCGCAAGCGCGGTCGGTCCTGACGCGGACGGAAACTTCGTCTACACGTTCGAAGGCATGATTCCCACAAACGCAAGTGGAACTTATGCGGTCGGGATTGAGGGAAGGATCACAAGAGAGGTAGGCGGTGATAACCTCATACTCTTTGAAGATGTCAATGAAGCGGGTCAAAACGTCGTCCAGTACTTCGCGGTTACGGACTCTGTGCCGGTACCCAGGAGAATGGTAGTAGACAACACCACCGAAGATCAGTTTTGTAACGCCTGCCACGGGACTTTCTCGAAGGATTTCAGTATCCACGGGAACCTGAGAAACAACACGGAGTACTGTGTAATGTGCCATAACCCCTCAGCCGATGACATAGAAGTGAGACCTGTGCCCGAGGGGGGTACGGCGGTTACGGCATCTATAGACTTTAAAGAAATGATACATATGATCCATACAGGCGAGGAGCTCAGCATTAAGCCTTATATAATTTACGGTTTCAGAGGCAGCGAGCATATTTTCTCAAACGTTCTCTACCCTGGAAACAGGAGTGACTGCTACACGTGCCACCTGGTCAATACGAACATTCTTAATCCAGGAATGGGCGTTTTAGGAAACGGAATTCAGGCGTCATTTTTCAGGGAGTTTGACATAGTTGATGATGAAATTGTAGTGCTGGATACATTCTCGACTCAGCCGGTGATTGACGCGTGCGTAGCGTGCCACGACGATATGGGTGTCAATGAGGAAGGCACCGCTCTTACAGGGGAGAATCATGCCGGGGGTGCACAGCCTGAAAACGCATGTGTCGGCTGTCATGGCGTGGGACTTCCTCTTGGTGTAGCAGAGGTTCATTTGCCTGCTCTTCCGCCGAGCGAGCGCATAAATCGTCCTGAGATGGATTAGAATATGGAATAGAATTATAGTATAGTTAATAAATAGAATGAAAAAGATTCTGATACTGATATTTTTTGCGGCGTTAGTTTCATGTGTGGGAGAGGATAACGAGGGGCAGGACTTCGGAAATATATTTGATTCTACCGAAGGTTTGATTCTAACGGAAGAAGATCATCCGGACGGATGGATGCGGGAGGATTGTTTTGTGTGCCATCCGCTCGAAGTAATACATCAGGTGGACCGTTCGGGAACGGGCTTGCTTCTCCTTGATGAAATACAGGAATTTGTGTTAATGGAGGGACTTGCGAGTTGTCCGATTTGCCATGGTGATAACGGAATACCCGAACTATTGGAGTAATGCCCTCAATGGTAAAAAATATGCCCTCCTCAGCAATTGTCTTTCTCCTACTCATTTGGGGCGGGATTGCAGCACAAGCCCAGCAGGATACTTTAAGACCCAGCTCAGTGGGAATTTACGGAAACACCACTTCCCTTTTTCAAGCTCCGAGCCCGATATTAAATGCGTTTAGAGAAAAGAAATTCATTTACCCCTTTTACCAGTATGCCGACCTTAGTATCGTAAGCCCGAAATATAATTTCTCCTCAAACTCTTATCTTAGGTATAGAAAAGTATTTAACGGGGAACAAGAGTCCCTTGATGTCTACAACCTCTACCTCGACTTCAGCAACAAGGCGAATACCTACGAGATGAGGGTGGGCAGGCAGATAAACACTGAGAGCGTTAACTATGTTCTTATGGACGGCGCTCTTGCGAGAATTAGGCCTATAGACGGCATTGAGCTCGTAGCTTACGGGGGGTACCAGGTAAGGAAGCTTCAGCCTGACCCTGAAGAGCCCACCGACAGCTTTGGCACTTACGGTATAAAACTCAAATCGGATGCGATACTGGGATCGATGATATCCGTAGGGTACGAATTATATGACTCCGATGATTTCTCCAGCAGACAGTTTATAAACGTAACCTTTAACAGAGTTGTCCCTTTTACGGACTATGCCGACATTTACGGGACTCGCGGAAATAGATGTCGGGGAAGGGAATCTCGGGCTTCTTACGGCAGGTATAGGAGTAACAGTGCTCAGGTCTCTCTATCTAAATCTTGAATACGATACCTATAACCTTGACAAAGATAGAGATAAATTCTTACTTGATCCTATATTCGACTTATTTTCCGAGGGCAGAATGCAGCAGGCTAAAGTCGGCGTTAAATTCGTTCCGACTACATACCTCGTGATTAACGGCAGTTATGCCTTCTCTCATTACGATGTGCCGGCAGGCGAATCCACTAACGGAAATATAGCGAGAGCTGGGTTCAACTTCGATTTCTGGCAGCAAATCGGACTCAGAGCGTTTCAGGGGTTTTATTTCATAGAAGGCTCCGGCGATGATAATGATTACGCAGTGGGAATGAATACGAGCCTGTATGAAAATATAACAAACGAATGGCAGCTTGAATTTGCTTTCGCTTACGCATATTATGACAAAATTACGAACCAGGACGGAAACGCATTCAGTTACATAATCGGTAGCGAATACCTGATTTTCCGGAATTTGGTGATGAGAACGGGTCTGGAATTCAATACCAACCCGGATTTTAGTAAAGACATTAGAGTTGATCTCGGCTTAAGTTATTATTTCTCAAGGAACCTATGAACAGAACAATAGCTATTATCGCATTCTCAATGTTAATGCTGGGTCTTATCGGCTGCCGCACTCAGGGCACGGGCGACGGCTCGGAGGATATGAAGACTAAGGCGCCCGGAGATATGAAGGTTAACTACTCGCATGATGTGCATAAAAATGTTATGGAAAAAGAAGGATTCGAATGTTTCGTATGCCACCCGATGAATGTGGAGGTAGAAGAAGAATTAAGCCCGGAAGAAATGATTAAAATATCGAAAAAATCTTTTTTCCCCGGTAAAGAGACGTGTCACTTTTGCCACTTCAACCCCCAAGCCGGCAATATAGCTCCCAACCAGTGCGACACCTGCCACATTAATCTGGTCGATATACAGCCCAAGAATCACAACTTTAACTGGATGTCCAAACACGCGGTCTTTTCCAAAGCGGACGCAGAGTCCTGCGAAAGCTGCCACGCACCCGTTTTCTGTCAGGACTGCCACAAGCGCAGAGACCTGCCTACACTTAGAGTGCACGACAGGAATTTCAGGTTTATACACGGAATAGAGGTAAGGGCTAATCCCAGAGGGTGCGGCAACTGTCATCAAGTTACATTTTGTGATACTTGTCACATAGAGGGCGGATATGATTATTAAATATCTACTAATCATTTTCATGATCGTGTCGTTCCCCGCTACCCTTCTTTCTCAGGAGGAGGAAGAGGAAGAGGAGAACCCGCACGTAGAGATGATTGACGACGAGTTCGTCTGCCTGGACTGCCATACCGATATCCCGAAGAAAGGGCAGACCAGTCCGACTTATTTCCTGGTAGACAATCCGTCTGAGAACTGTCTTGGCTGCCACGATGAAACACAGCACGCCGGAGCCAAGGAGCACGAAGGGCAAAAGGCTGAGAATCTGCCCGGGGACGAGAACGGCAACATAGCCTGTTTCACCTGCCACGACCCCCATCCTGAGGGCGTCATAGAGGGTAGGACGGTTTATGATGCGGAGCTGAGTGAAAGGTCGAAACAATTTATAGAATTTATTGTCGTTCCCAACCTAAAAGAAGAGTTCGGACATGAGGTTAAACCGGAATTCATGGTGACTGAGGTTTATCTTAGGGAGCCTTCGAATAAAATATGTATAACTTGCCATGAGGCACCGATAAAAAAAGACTGGAGGAATCATCCGCCATGGTACAAATTTACAGATATGTATACGTATTAGCTTTTTTATTCCTGATTTCAGCAGCCTCATACGCTCAGGACGCCTCAGTTAATGGACCTGCAGTATTTGTCGAGAGCAGATGCTATACCTGCCATACCATAAAGGCGCAGTCAGCCGAGATCGGAGCTGCGAAAGCGGCATTCGCCGAATCAAAGGGTGTCGAGTTAAAAGAAAACGAGGATGAGAAGGAAAAATCCAAAGGCGGGGACCTTTCTGATATAGGCAACGACAGGGATCAAAAATGGCTTTCCGATTACGTAAAAAATCCCAAGAAATATTTTAAAAGTGAATCCAAGTGCAAAAAGCTGGCCAAGAAAAAATACAGGAAAAGGTTTAAGGGTTCGGATAAGGAGTACGAAGTGCTGATTACTTATCTCACAACACTCAAATACGGAGATATGAAGGAAGCGGGCTTTGAGTCCTGCCTGATAGAAGAATGATAGTGCCAGAGGAATTGAACTGATGAATCCCTTTCAACAGAGTATTGTTGCAGCTGGCGGCGAGGGCTTGCCTCTCATAGGCTGGGTTGTGCTTACGCTGAGTTTGATATGCATCTTTTTAATTTTAGGAATCATAGCTCAAGACCCGAAAAAGGTTACCCAGCTTTCCGGCAAGTGGCTTTTACTATTAATATTCTTCGTTCTTTCCCCAATCATTTACCTGCTCAATTTTAGTGTGGCCGTCGAGCATTCGAAGACTGTGGAATTCTGCAACTCATGCCACATAATGAACGGTTACGTGAGTGACCTTCAAGATCCCGAGAGTGAGTATCTGGCATCATTGCACTATCAATACCGCTGGATTGCTGATAACCAATGCTTCTCCTGCCATTCCGACTACGGCCTTTTCGGAAACGCGAAAGCAAAAATGAGAGGAATTAAACATGTGTGGGCTTATTATACAGATTATGAAACACCTTTAAAGCTGTACGATACCTATAACAACCAGATTTGTCTATACTGCCACGCGCCTGTAATTTCATTCCAAGAAACAGAAGAGCACGAAGAGAACGTGGCCGAAATACTGTCTAATAAAATGTCCTGCTTCGGTGTTGACTGCCATATTGGAACTCATCCTGAGGAGGCCTGGGAACAGCAATGAATATTACTCACGGATGGATCAGAAAGGCAGTAATTATAGCGAGTGTACTGAATATAGCAGCTATCTTACTTATAGTTCTCTCTATCGTAAATTTTACGCCACTCACGCTTTTACTCTCCATAGCCTTGAGCGGAGCACTAATGGCTACCGCTATAATACTTTATGTTATTGTTGTGTTAATGGATTTAAGGCAACGCGGAGTTCTCTAAGAAGATACGTCCCCTTTTCTTTTACCAAAGAATTGCCAAAGAATCACATGAAATTCTTAGTCATATATGAACCATATGTAACTTCATGCACTAGATAATTATCCAATATTCAGCAACTTAAACCGAGTTTGACATAAGGGGAGCAGTATAGGTTTAAGTTGGAATGATAAAGAATGCTACACTTCCTATCCATTCTAATGACCTGCTATATATAAGGGTTCCCCTGTCAAAAATCTAACTTAACTTATGGACCTATGATAGGGGGGCAGGTCACTAATTCCTCTTCGAATGATGTAGCAGTGATTGACATAGCAACTAATGAAGTAGTTAACATACCACCTATTTCTGTTGGGGAGTCGCCAACTGGGATTGCCATAACACCAGATGGTGCAAGCGCCTATGTGGCTAATGCCAATTCAAATAATGTATCAGTGATTGATACAGCAACTAATATGGTAGTTGGTTCACCTATTTCTGTTGGGCAGGGTCCAGGTGCTGTTGCCATAACACCAGATGGTACAAGCGTCTATGTAATTAATTTCACTTCCAATAATGTATCGGTGATTGACACGGCAACTAATATGGTAGTTAAAACTATTCCTGTCGGGGAGGGTCCATGTGATGTTGCCATTACACCAGATGGTACCGCTTATGTGACTAATGACAGTTCCAGTAATGTATCTGTAATTGACACTACAACTAATATGGTAGTTGGTTCACCTATTGTTGTTGGGGCGTTCCCAGGTGCTGTTGCCATAACACCGGATGGTAAAAGCGCCTATGTGGCTATTACCGATTCAAGTAGTGTATCAGTGATAGACACAGCAACTAATAAAGTAGTAGGCTCACCTATTGCTGTCGCGAATATACCTGAAGCTTTTGCCATAACACCAGATGGTAAAAGCGTCTATGTTGCTATTAGGAATGATACGGTATCTGTAATTGACACGGCTACTAATATGGTAGTAGGGTCACCTATTGCTGTCGGGAGTTTTCCTATGGCTTTGGCGATTACACCTGAAGATGATCTATTAGAAGAGCCGGAGCCGCCTATGGGAGACGGGGGAGGGAGCTCAAGCAACTCATGTGCGCTGACATCACCAGGGGCAGCACCCTCTATTCCTTTATATTTGTTAATCCCGGCATTTATTCTGATTAACAGACTCTGGAGAAGACGAACTAACTAAAGGTACAAATACAAAAGATAGTTTCAAAACCATTTGCAGGCCTTCTTAAAACCGGAAGCTAAGCCAAGCATGATGCAGGTATCAGTATGTCATCCATATACCTTACTTACTTAACATCAAGCCTTTCCATCTTTCTATCCAGATCAAGAAGATAAAAGGCCCCAAGAAGCGGAGAATTACTACTGACAACTATGACAGAGAATGTCAGGAACTAAAGAATAAACAATACAAAAATAACGAGATAATGAAAAATTATCTTAAAGCTGACCAAAACTTCAAGCTTACTGTAAACACTGTACTTTCTATCGCATCGAAAGCTTATGAATTATTCGAAAGTTCGAATATTGAGCAAAAAAGGAAACTTATAAACTATGTGTTTTCGAACTTAGAATTAGAAGGCGTAACCCTCCGTTATTCTTTGAAAAAACCCTTTGATTTGATGGTTGATTGTACTACTTATAACGATTGGCTCCGGAGGAGGGATTCGAACCCCCGACCTAGTGATTAACAGGGCTATTTTATGGTTTGTGTGAGTTAGTATGACTTTGTATGTATTGGTTACAACACTCTGTGGTTATACAATAATTTATCAACGTATTGGTATAGCTTAGTACCTGTTTGTTTCTTTTCGTATTCTCATTTGGTCACATATTTGGTCACATTTTTAGATCGTGTTAAATAGTGTTATTTTGCTAGATATCTCTGCTTTTAACTGGTCTAGTTCGCTGGGAGAAGGTCAATTATGTATTAGCAATATCGAACTTTATTTAGAGAACATGTCTTTTCTAATTGTTGTTTTATTCTGAACGTTTTTTTCACATGCGTATATTTTCAGAGTATCATCTCCGAGGACGAATGCGCTTGCACCCCATCTAAAAGCAGGCCCATCGTTGCACTTAGCATGAAAGCGGCTTAAGCGTTTAAATAATTTGTCCTCTGGCTGTTTGAGATCCAAGTGGTAGAGATCCGCATAGTCTTTTCCCCCGACCAATTCAGTCTTATAAAATCCGAGAAAATATAGGTTGTTTTTTTTGTCCGACAGTAACGAGATGTTGTTTGGGTAGCCATTCCAATCTTTTTTTGGATCATTAACAATGGGGCCTGGCTTGTATATCCAGTGTAGCTCAAAAAAGCATGAAGGATCTTTGAGCTTAAGGTTCGATGGAGTCCGGTATATATTAACTCTTCTCCCTTTACTGTCGGTAACCACAGCCATCACATAAAACTCGCCCTTATCGTCACTAGTAGTAGCGATGCCGACACAATAGGGCCTTCTATCCGTTCTAAACTCCTTGATTACGCTGAGTCCATCGTTAATGTCTCTAATTTCTACCCCGGAGTATTCTTTATTGTATATGGGGATTACTAGGTAGTGTCCTATGATTTGTATACCGCCGGGATGAATATTCTTTTTGTCAAAACCGACAGGTTCCTTTTCTACTATGTAGTTTTCCCCATCGGGGGTGCTACGTGCTGTGATGATCTTCCCGCCCTTCGCATTAGTCGTTATAAATGCATGAGAACGGCTTGACGTGCCTTTACGAATTGCTATTCCTTGTATGTGTTTTCTGACTCCACCGATGGGGAGCTGAGGCCCGCTGTCGGAACTAATAATCAATGCAACTTTACCGCGTCTTCGCAATTGTCTAAGTGCAATCTTAGCTGCCATGGGCTCACCTGGAGGAGAGGCTTTTAGCTTCTTATTCTTTTCACTTGGTGGTATTGCCATCCCAGTTTTTCTCCCTTATTCAGATTATTGCGATATTTTGAATTATATCTTTTTCAAATTATGCAGTCTGATCCAGAGGATGGATTCGAACCCCAGACCTATTTAAATAACTTAGACACATTTATGGTACCGCTGGGCTGTTTGTTAAGGTACAGCTTAGTTCCCACTCCAGGTATTAATATCGATTCAAATTGAGTGTAATTTGATATAGTATTAATGTCTTTTTGGAGTTTGTTCAGAAATTCATTGAAATCCGCAGTAGGCACAAGCCTTTGCGGGTCCACGTTACGGTCCGGATCAAAGAAATTGTCATAATGGGTAAGAACTATAACGCGCGGTTTAAGAATCTCTAATAAATTCCCCGGATATTTTTCGTTTTCTATATTATCCCAACCTGGAACACACAATATAAGTACATCCACGTCATTGTTATTAGCAAACGTTTGAAGCTTATTTTGAAGCATAGTGTCTACTTCTGTAGCTGCTCCTACAAGCCCGATATTGAACGTTTCGTTTGCGGCTCCCGTAGATGTCTCAAATTTGAAGAAATGTATATATGTTGTACCTGTTAAAAAATCGTTAGTTATTCTTGGCGGCTGCCTAAGGTCCCTATTATGCTTGCCGTCCCATAATGTGATCCCGGCAAAATGATAAGCATGTGTAGCCTCAAATGACTGATAAGAGAGCAAATTTGCATAAACGTTTTTCCAGCTACCGTTCGTATCTGAATGACACCAGTTCTCAGCCCATTTATTATCGGGTGACGTGCCGGTGCTTGCCTGGCATAGATTAGACGGTACACTTGGAGCGTTTTTTGGATAGCCTTTGAGGATGTGTTTTGATGTCGGGCTTCCGTATACAGGAACATTATTCCAGTTAGGCAATTCAAGCGCCGCTACTGTGTCCATCATATGGTCATAGTGAGAATGTCCTATGAAAATAGCTGTAGGTGCAGGATTGATCTGTCCGTACCTATCTCGTACCAGAAGAAGGTTTGATCTCATATAGTTAATAAGACGGTTTACGCTAAGTACATGATGGGGATACTTATAGGTTACAAACGGGTCTGTTAGTACAGACGTGTTTCCTTGACGAAGCTCATAACTAGATGTACCGAACCAATTTATTACTAGAGTTGAGACAGTCGGGCTAGTGGGTGCAACTTTCCTTATAGTTATTACATTGCCCGTCCGCACAGGAACAGGATCAAGAACCGTTTCATATATAACGTCGTATCTCGCGCATCCACTGATAAATAATGCTAGGAGTAATGTTGATACTAGACAGCTATGAAAAGCTATATGCAAACAGGATAGAATATTTATGTGGGACTGCCTTGCTATCATTTATACGAGTATATCAAAAATTAGTGATTTTTAATACAGGGCATACTCGTAGTATCATAAGAGCTTAAGAATGCATAATGGTGGGCGATGGAGGATTTAACCCCCCGATCTAGTGGTTATAAGTGTCCTAAAAATGCAATGCTCGCCTTTTGTCAAGCTCGGTTTAAGTTGGAATTATGATGTGAACACACGGCTACCGTCACGTCACTATAAAAAAGGGAGCCGAAGCTCCCCTTGGTTTTACTCTTTTTTAAATGTATGACAGGCGGGAGCTATACATAACAGTCTTCTTATACAACCCCCACCTGAATCCCAGAGGATGGGATGATGAATTTAGTTCTGCTGAATAATTACCACATCACTTAAGCAGTAACCTTCCTTCTACGAATAACCATAAATCCTGCTATGCCTAATATACAAGCCATAGCTATAAGACCCCATTCGGAAAGCGTAGGAACATTCGTTACTTCAGGTCCATTTTCAGTGTCGGGTCCAGTTTCAGTGTTAATAGGTGGTCCAGGGTCACCTGTGCCACCATCTTCACCCGTGTCACCCATGTCAATTGTGTCTTCTACTTCTTCGTCAATTACCTCTGTTTCTGGTTCTGCTTCTTCGTCAATTACCTCTGCTTCTGCTTCTTCGTCAATTACCTCTGGTTCTGGTTCTGCTTCTTCGTCAATTACCTCTGGTTCTGACTCTTTTTCAATTACCTCTGTTTCTTCCTCGGATTGTTGTAATTCTTCCGGTGTCTGTGCTAAAGCATAGTTACCTAAAATCAAGAGTGCCAAAATAAAAGCTACGCTAATTCTTTTCATTGTACCACTTCCTCAAAACTTTTTTTCAATCATCATTCTCCAGTATGTATTGAACAACTTTTTTCGATTTAACGAACGTATGTATATATGCATAAACCGTACCAAAACACGGGAAAATCGTTGAACTGTGCTAAGTTGCTGTAATTGTTTGAAATTCCTAAATAAGGGGGGGTTCTGGGTTTTAGAAAGAGTTGTCAAAAACTCCGATATATCCTAGTCGCCAACGATATATCGTCGGTGGAACTATTGAAGAATTCTAAGTCATTAAAATTATTGAACTTTTATATTTTTAGAAGCTAAAATAACTAGAATAAAGCTACGATATATAATAGAATCGGAGCGTGTTTGTTGATGTG
>PVMK01114354.1_pt1 | contig 15472 bp, 10 predicted proteins | sample 1853481 | NCBI WGS metagenome assembly PVMK01 (sample SAMN08533507, study PRJNA380276) | Marine sediment metagenome, whole genome shotgun sequencing project.
CTTGAATCTTTTCAGGTGGTCGATAAAGGTTGTTCCTATAATGGGATCTCCACCGATACCGATGCATGTGGATTGTCCAAATCCGGTTCCGGTCAATTGATCAACCACCTCATAAGTCAGGGTGCCGCTCCTCGATATGACCGCCATTGTGCCTGGTTTATGTATTGGACCGGGCATTATCCCGACCTTGGTTTTTCCTGGTGAGATGATGCCGGGACAGTTGGGGCCTATGAGGACGGATTTTTTGTTCCTGAGGAAGCCGGCCACTTTGACCATGTCAAGCACCGGGATCCCTTCTGTGATGCACACGATGAGGTCAAGCCCTGCTGCAGCCGAGTCTATGATGGCATCTGCCGCAAAAGGGGGAGGAACAAAAATACACGAGACATTTACCCCTTGTGCCTCTACAGCCTGTTTGACTGTATTGAAGACAGGCACTCCGTCAACCTCGCGGTCACCCTTACCCGGTGTTACTCCAGCGGCTACTACTGTGCCGTAATCAAGCATTTGCTTTGTATGAAAGGTGCCTTCCCGGCCTGTGATGCCTTGGACAACGACCCTCGTGCTCTCATCTACTAATATACTCATAATTTATAGCCTTCCCGGAAAAGTGTGGATTCTTATACAGTTAATATACAAGTCTACATTTAGGAATTAAGGAATTGAGGGATTGAGGAATTAGATTAAATAGATTGCTTTCAATTCCTTAATTCCTAAATTCGCAATTCCTCAATTTTTCTCAATCTCTATGAAGAGACCTGCTTTGAAACCAGACTCGCTGCTTCTCCGAGATCCTTCGCCACTAAGAATTCCAACTCGGAGTTTTTGAGAATCTCTCTTCCTTCTTTCACATTCGTCCCCTCTAATCTCACGATTAAGGGTATCCTGATTCTGTTCTTTTTTGCCGCTGCAACTACCCCCCTTGCCAGGATGTCACACCTCAGGATACCACCAAAGATATTTATCAGGATAGCTTTGACTCTCCTGTCCTTAAGAATTATTTCAACACCTTTGGTAATCATGTCTTCAGATGCTCCTCCACCGACATCGAGGAAATTGGCAGGCTCTGCTCCGGCCATTTTGATGACATCCATGGTGGCCATAGCAAGCCCTGCGCCATTTACCATTGCGCCGATATTCCCATCCAAGCGGATATAATTTAGATGATATTTTTCCGCCATTAATTCCAGGGGGTCCTTCTCCCTCGGGTCATCAAGGAGCAGAAGTTCTTTTTGCCTGAAAAGGGCGTTATCATCAATAGTGACCTTGGCGTCTAATGCAAAAACCTTCCGATCCTTTGTCAATACAAGGGGGTTGATCTCTACGAGGGTACAGTCAAGGGTCATGAAGATCTTATATACGTTGGCCATGACGGACATCAGTGCCCTGAGGGCGCCGAAAGGGGGCGGAGGTTCCTGGCTGTAAAGAAGGTTCCGTGCATTATGCATCATCCATCCGACGGCAGGATCAATATGTTCTTTTAGAATAAGCTCAGAAGACTTGGCTGCCACCTCCTCTATTTCCATACCGCCTGCCTGGCTGAAGATCATAGTGGGGCACGCGGTAGATCTGTCAACAACCATGCTGAGATAATATTCGTGGCTGATCTCAACCCCCTCCTCAATCAGGACCTGATTGACAATAACCCCTTCAGGTCCGGTTTGTGGCGTTACCAGGTGTTTGCCTAAGAGCGACTCTGTGGCCGTCACAACTTCATAAGGATAATGGACGACTTTTACACCGCCTCCCTTCCCTCTACCGCCTGCATGAACCTGGGCCTTAACTACCCATGGGGGACCATTGATAATCTGCGTGGCCTTTGTAGCCTGGTCTACAGCAGTAACAACCTGGCCGTTGGGAACCGGTATCCCCGATTTCCCAAAAATATCTTTGGCCTGATATTCATGTAATTTCATCTCAACGCTCCATTGTCAGATTGCGGCTATTTGCGGGGGAAATCAATAGAGTTATTTATTCTCCTTTAAACCGATTGTCAAGAGGGGTTAATCGTGTGGAACGGTAAACGGCACAAAAAACACGATTCGGATGATCCTCAGTTTCTAAATCCTTAAACCGGCCTCAGATCGGAGTATTCTGTCAGAGTCCCATATTGGTATAAAGTGGTATTCCCAATGATCATGAGAACTTTATACTGAAGTTCCCAGCATCCGGTAGAGTCTCGCAAGCACACGTGGTGAAATACCGAGGCAGCAGCCGGCTACAATGATCTGGTTGATCAGGGTAGTGCGAAGGAGCCCGCGTGTCTGCCATCGTCTGCCGGATGTCACCGTATGGACGGGGGCAATTTTGATACGTCCCTGTTTTGAGATCCGGTGCATTAAGAATAGGTCTTCGGCAATCGACACCTCTGGAAAGCCCCCAACTGTCTCAAATGCCGCCCTCCGGAAAAAAAGCCCCTGATCTCCATAGGGGAGTTTGAGGTATCGGGAGCGGATATTTACTGCAAACTCTATTGGTTTCATGAGCGGATGATTGAGATCGGTCTTGAATCTGAATGCACCAGCCACAGTTCCAGGATTCATCAGGGCTTCAAAGATATGGTTGATATAGGCGTGCGGCAGGTGCGTATCAGCGTGGAGGAACAGCAACGTCCTGCCATGGGCCAGTGAGGCGCCGCGATTCTGCTGCACTGCACGGCCACATGAGCTCTTCTCGATTCGCGCTCCCGCACGAATAGCCTGGGCAACTGTATCATCGCTACTCCCCCCATCTACAACGATAACCTCTGCATCATTATTGCGGGCTTTGCGAATAGTTTTTTCAATGTTTAGGGCTTCATTCAAGGCTGGAATGATAACTGATACATAAGGCCCTTTCTCTGGCCAATCAGGCAGCTGTTCTCTCAGCTCTTCTGCAGTATCGATATCCGTGAGAAAATCAAGTTTTTTGACCCTTAGACCGTGTCCATCTGCCAGGGCTAACGTTTGGGCAAACACTGCCCCGGTGCCCCATTTTATCCCATGGAAGAAACGGGCGGGGCGATTCAATCCAATAAGCCAGTACCCGCCATCTCTGCTCGGTCCGATAACGAGATCGTTCTCGCTGAGTGCATCAAATGCCTGACTCAGATGATCGGGCCTCAGCTCAGGGATATCCGTCCCAATGAGAACCGCGCGCCTGCACCCCTTTTGAAATGCGGCAAGAAATGCGTCGTACATGCGGGTGCCGAGGTCGTCCGGCCCCTGACGAGAAAGAGAGACGTCTGGGCCAAGCCAGCGTCGGATTTTGTGAACGCTGCCGCCTTCAAAACAGACCTCCACATTGACCTCTCGTCCTGGCGCAAATATCTCGGCCGTCTCCATAGTTCTTTCCGTAAGCCACCGCTGAAGGTCTGCAGCCCCGGCCGGACCAAGCACTGGGATAAGACGTGTCTTGGTCAGTCCCGGGACAGGATAACGACCGAATACGATGAGTCGATCTATCGGTGGATTTTGGCAGTTAATCATATCTCCTTTTTAGCCAACTTGAAGGGCATAATTTTTCCGAATGGGGATGCTTTAATACCTGTCCAGGAAATGAGAATGCCGACGTCTGAGACTTTTATAAACTCATCTCTAATCCTTTTCAGGCACTGGGCAAAGGATACGATCGGTTCATCTCGGCCTATAAACCAATAAGTTGTGGTTTATACTACACCTTCGAGAACTCCTGAGTAAAGGGGATAAGAAGGCTTTATCAATTATACATTGACTCACTCGTGGAGTAAATATATCGTAATCGTGAACTCTGAACTTTTGAACCTGTGAACAACTACAATAAGGAGAATATGGACATCAAGCTTGAATCTTTTTTGCTGGCCGTAGAACAGGAAGTTGCAAATTACCACACTCCTGTTGTTGACCTGATTGCAGTGCAGACCCGTGATCCCTTCAAGGTGCTGGTTGCAACCATTCTTTCAGCAAGAACCAGAGATGAAACCACTTCCAGGGCCTCCCGCAGATTATTCAAGGAAGCTCCCGATATTCATGCACTTGCCGGGTTGAGCGAGGAAAGAATACGTAAATTGATACAACCGGTTGGGTTTTTTAACAATAAAGCAAAATATCTTTACGGACTTCCGGATGCTCTGAAACCTTATGGGCATAGGGTGCCTGATGAACTTGATGAACTGTTAAAACTCCCTGGCGTGGGACGTAAGACGGCCAACCTTGTCTTATCTGTGGCGTTTGACAAACCTGCCATATGCGTTGATACCCATGTCCATCGCATAATGAATATCTGGGGTTTTGTGAAGACTAAGAATCCTGAGTCCACGGAAAAGGCTCTGCGAAAAATATTACCCGTCAAATACTGGAAAAAGGTTAACTCAATCCTTGTCGCCTTTGGGCAGGAACGATGCAAACCTGTGGGGCCTCAATGTGACTGCTGCCTTTTTGATCAGGATTGTCCGAAAAACGGTGTCACGCCCAGGCGGCTCAAAAAAGGCAGTGGCTCCCGTACCATGAAATTTATTTCCTGGAATGTTAACGGACTCAGGGCAGCTGCAAAAACGGGCTTTGTTGATATTGTTAAAGGATCGGGAGCTGACATTTTTGCAGTGCAGGAGACAAGGGCCTGGCCGGATCAGCTTTCAGACGAGCTTAAGGATATTCCGGGTTATTCAAGTTATTTTTGCCAGGCCAAAAAGAAAGGTTATTCAGGGGTTGCAGTCTACACGAGAAAGAAACCCCTGCGAGTGGCCACCGGTATCGGAGTAGATCATTTTGACCATGAGGGACGGGCCCTTACCTTGGAGTTTGCAGATTTTTTCCTGGTAAACGTGTATTTCCCCAATGCGCAACACGGGCTAAAACGAATAGACTATAAAATCGCGTTCAATAACGCCCTGTTTGAATATGTAAAGCAACTATCCGTTCATAAGACAACCATTATCTGTGGAGATTTCAATGTTGCCCATAAGGCCATTGATCTCGCCAATCCCAAGGCTAACGAAAAAAATCCCGGCTTTTCCATTGAGGAAAGGAACTGGATGGACAGTTTTATCAATGCCGGATGGGTAGACAGCTTCAGGATTTTCAATCAGGAGCCGGGGCAATACTCATGGTGGAGTTATCGTTTTAATGCCAGAAGCAGGAATATTGGCTGGCGGATTGACTATTTTATAATAGATGAAAACAGCAAGTCAAGACTTTACGACGCTGCCATATTAGCTGACGTTCTTGGTTCTGATCATTGCCCGGTGCAGATGGAGTTGAAAACCGGGTTATAGAAATGAAAATTACAGCTATCCTTGAATTGCCTTAACCACATACAGGTTCATTTTTTCTCGCACGCCCTTCAGCGGCATGCTGAAGGGTCGCCCAATGATAACCTCTTCAGATAATTGCCGGTAAACCGTCTCTGAAATGACGACTTCCCCGCCTTTGGCCGTTGATTGAATTCGCTGGGTGATATTAACGGGTGAGCCCACAATACCATACTTGGCCCTGGTTTCTGAGCCAATATTTCCCACTATCACTTCACCACTATTTACGCCGATCCCTGTTTGAAGTGCAGGCAGATCATCCATTCTCATCTCAGAGTTGAAGATCTCCATGGCGCTCAGCATCTCGAGGGCACATTCCATACTCGCGCGGATGACGGGTTTTACGGGACCCTTGAGGGGATCAAAGAAAACAAGCACACTGTCCCCAAAAAAGTCCACAATTATCCCTTGATGTCTTTGGATCACCTCGATCAAGCGAGAGAAATAGCGGTTCAAAAAACTGATTATAACATCGGGGCCCAGGGTTTCGGACAAAGGGGTGAATCCCCGGATATCTGACATCAATATGGCCACATCACGTTTTTCCCCGCCCAACCTTGAGGCTTCCGGCAGTTTCATAAGCTTTCGGCTATTTCCTGGTCCACATATCGCCCGAATGTGTCGGTAACAAAGTCCCTCTCCTTCAGGCCTTCCACCATGGTGTTGAAACTTCGGGTCAGTTGCGCAATTTCATCACGGCCTCTGATGGGGATCGGCTTCCCATAATCCCCTTTGGCAACCGTTTTTGCGGCGCTTGAGATCTCTGTGAAAGAACGGACCATCTTTCCCACCACCATTCGGATGAACACAAGGATGATAAGGATGACAATCGCCCCGCCTATGAAGTAATAGGTGCGAAACTGGATAATGGGCGCCAGGACCTTCTTCCCGGTAGCGAAGAGCACAATCGTCCAGGGAGCATATCTCAGTCTGTAAAAACCTGCCACCTGATCTGGCGGCTGTCCGGATCCCAGAACTGTCCCGAAAGGTTTTTTCTTGATGGCCTTCAACAGGGCTGTCTCAAAGGGGTCACCGGTTCCGCCAAACGGCATCCCTTCTTTCATGATAGCTTTGCTAGGGCAAAGATATGTCCCTGCTTCATCAATCAGACATGCCGCTTCAGTTTGCCACCAACCAAGTGCCTTGATGCCTTCCATGAGATACTCAAAACGGACAGATATTTCTAACGTGCCTACAACTGTATCGGATTCATCTTTGAGTTGGGATATGAGATCGACCGTTTCCTGTCCGGTTTGGGCATTGTAACTGGGCGATGTCACTTTCGCGATCTTTGCCTGGTGAAAGCGCATCATACGTCCCCCGCCCCTGGCACCACCGCCTCTGTGCATGGGCATGCCCGTGGCCTGCGATCCATCGTTGTCCTTCCATTTCAGTTCCGCATGGGTGACCCCTTTCATCTCCCTCAGCTGCTGGATGATCCACGTTTGAACCAACGGCCCGCCCAGGGTATCCGCGGTCTTGTGAAACATCTGAATCCAGTCGGTAATCCGGCCCAGTCTCATGTCGACCTGATGGGCCGCCCGCTGAAGCTTGACAAGGGAGGCATCTTGCCACTGGGTTAAAAGCGTCCCTCTCATATAAATAAAACCGAAAACTCCAGTAAGCAGCAGGAGAAGCCCTGCCGGCAGCAACACCAGGAGGTTTAGACGTTGTTGAAGACTCTTGATTGCCATACCCGTACCTACCTCACCTCGTATTTGAATCGGTCAAACAGCTTCCTGTCTCCTATTATGGCCTTTGTCTTAACCGTGTAGATCCCTTTTTCACCAATATCCACATCCGCCCCGTAGGACCCCTTCATGCCCATGGCCATGGCCTTCTGTTTGGAACCATCGGGTCCCACTACCAGGAAACCCACCTTGCCCTTCTCCACTTTTGATCCTTCCGGTCCGGTGATGGTCACCATGAGATGCCATGTCTTTCTCTCCGGAAAATGGTACAGGGCATACACAAGTCCGTAACCCTCCACGGTAGAGGTATGGATCTCGATTTTCTCCCGGCCGGGATGGTCCTCCCCAAGGGCAAAATTCGCAATCGAAAAAACGGATGTCATGAACAGAAAAAAAGCAATTCTCAAAGCCAGCACAACAACAGATCTTTTCATTATTTTCTCCTTCTCATGTTCCTGCGGCAAGCAGTGACCAATGACTAATGACTAATCATTTCGAAGCCCCCAACCTTTCCAGAGGGCATAGACTGCCGGGATGATCACGAGCGTCAAAACGGTGGACGAGATCAGGCCGCCTACCATGGGGGCCGCGATCCGCTTCATCACCTGGGATCCAGTTTCGGCGCCCCACATGATCGGCAAAAGGGCGATGAGTGTGGTAGAGACCGTCATGAGTTTGGGTCGCACCCTTTCTACTGTACCTTCCATGATGGCCTGCCTCAGCGCTTTCGGTGAATTCATCATCCCTGACTCATTGCTGCGCTTAAATGCCTGGTCCAGATAGACGAGCATGACCACTCCGGTTTCGGCAGCAAGACCGGCCAGGGCGATAAAGCCTACCACCACCGCCACGGAGAGGTTGTAGTCCAGAAGGTAGAGGAGCCACACCCCTCCCACAAGGGCGAAAGGAAGGCTTGCCATTACAATTAACGCTTCACTGAAGTTATGAAAATGCATATAAAGTAAAACAAAGATAATCACCAGTGTCAGGGGTACGACCAGGTTGAGGGTTTTCCGGGCCTTTTCCATATATTCGTACTGCCCGGACCAGGCAATAGAGTATCCGATGGGTAGTTTCACTTCCCTGGAAACGATCTTTTTGGCCTTTTCCACATAGGTTCCCACATCCACGCCCTTGAGGTCCACATAGATCCAGGCGTTGGGACGGGAATTCTCTGTCTTTATGAACGCCGGCCCTTTATGGATGGAGATGTAGACAAGCTGCCCCAGGGGGATATGGGCCCCTGTGGGCGCGGTCACCAGCACGCCTTTCAATAGATCGATATTATCTCTCAACTCCCGGCTGTAGCGCAGATTCACGGGATATCTCTCCAGACCCTCCACGGTGTAGGTGATGTTTTTCCCGCCGATAGCCGTGACGATGCTGTCCTGTATGTCACCGACGGTGAGGCCGTACCGGGCAATCTGATCCCTTCTGATGTTGAAATCGAGATAGTTACCTCCTGTAATCCGCTCGGAATAGGCGGAAAGGGTTCCGGGGATCTGCCTCACCACCGCTTCAATTTTTGCCCCCAGATCCGTAAGGGTTTGAAGGTCCGGCCCCATGACTTTGATCCCAACGGGCGTTTTAATACCGGTGGAGAGCATATCGATCCGGGTTTTGATGGGCATGGTCCATGCATTGGTAAGACCCGGAAAACGAACCGCCCGGTCCAGTTCCTCCACTAACTCCTCCATGGTCACGTAACGTTCCCCCGGCCAGATAAGGGAAAGGGGCTTTTTCAGCCAGTAGGGCCACGAGGAAAAAAAACGATCCACTTTTTTCAGGCGCCACTGGTGCAGGATCTTTCCATTCTTCACCTCGGGCCAGAACCAGGTCAGCGGTTCCTTGAGCCAACCCGGCCAACGGGAAAAAAACCGCTGGACATGTTCCTTTTCATACACCACTTTGGGCCACAGGGTGATGGTGGTTTCGATCATGGACAGGGGCGCCGGATCGGTTGCGGTCTCCGCACGGCCGATCTTGCCTAAGGTATGCTGGACTTCCGGAAAGCTCTGGATAATCTTGTCGGTCTGCTGGACCAACTCCCTGGCCTTTGTGATGGAGATCCCGGGCAGGGTTGTGGGCATGTACAAAAGGCTCCCCTCGTTAAGGGGGGGCATGAACTCGCTCCCAAGGCGGGAGAGGGGATAAATGGATAACCCGAGCAACAGGAGGGAGATCAAGACAGTGAACTTGGGCCATCTCAGCACACCATGGATGACGGGTCGGTAAAGACGGATGAAAAAGCGGCTAAGGGGATTTCTGGATTCCTCAACAATCTTCTGGGGCACGAGGCACACTAAGGCGAAGAGCGATACCACCACCGCCGCAACCAGGGACCAGTCAGGAAGTCTCAAACCGGCGATCCCCCCTGCTATGACCAGGAGGGGCGGACCCGCCATGGAAATAATCCATATCACAAGCCTTCGCTGCCGGGTAGTCTCGGGACTCAAGGTCCTATCCCGGACAAAAAAGGTCATAAGTACGGGTACAATGGTGACTGCCAGCATGGCAGAGGCGGCCATGGCAAAGGTCTTGGTGTATGCGAGCGGTTTGAAGAGCCTTCCCGACTGCTCCTGCAGGCTGAATACCGGGAGGAAAGATACGGTTATGATCAGGAGGCTGTAAAAAAGGGCAGGGCCCACCTCTTTTGCCGAATCCAGGATGATGGCCGTGTGAGGTTTTTTCCCAGAGTCCCTGGCTAAGTGTTTGTGGGCGTTTTCAACAAGTACCACAGAGGCATCCACCATGACCCCTATTGCGATGGCAATGCCGCTAAGGCTCATGATGTTGGCGTTTATCCCTAAGATCTTCATGGCGATAAAGGACATCAAAATACCCACTGGAAGGGTAAAAATGGCCACAAAGGCCGAGCGGAAATGGAGCAGGAAGATGAGGCAGATGAGGGCCACCACAATCAATTCTTCCAGGAGCTTGCTCTTCAGGGTATGAATGGCGCTCCGGATCAGGGTGGCACGATTGTACCCTTCTTCAATGACCACCCCGGCGGGAAGGCCCCTCCTAAGTTCTTTCAGCTTTTCCTTTATATCTCCGATGACCTCCAGGGCATTCTCGCCGTAGCGAATAATCACGATACCGCCCACCGCTTCACCTTCGCCATCCCATTCCAAGATGCCCCGTCGTAATTCCGGTCCCAGATGGATGTTGGCCATATTTTTCAGCAGTATGGGGGTCCCTTTCTGATCCACCCCCACCGCGATTTCCTCCAGGTCCCGCAACGAGGTAATATACCCCAGGCCCCGAACCATGAATTCGGCCTCCGCCATCTCCACCAGCTTGCCGCCTACATCCCGGTTGGATCGGAGGATAGCGTTTTTCACTTTTTCGATAGAGAGATCGTAGGCTAATAGCTTATTCGGATCCACCTCCACCTGGTATTGTTTCACAAAACCGCCTATGCTGGCTACCTCTGAAACACCGGGAACGGATACTAACTCGTATCGGAGAAACCAGTCCTGCAGGCTCCTGAGCTGCTGGAGGTCGTGTGTTCCCAGGGTGTCCTTCAGTACATATTCATATACCCAACCCACCCCTGTGGCGTCGGGGCCAAGGCTGGGCGTTACACCCAAAGGAAGTCTGCCCGCCACGAAATTCAAGTATTCGAGGACCCTTGAACGGGCCCAGTAAAGATCGGTTCCGTCCTCGAAGATAATATAGACAAATGAATACCCGAAAAAGGAGTATCCCCGGACCACCTTTGCAAAGGGCACGCTCAGCATGGCCGTGGTGAGGGGATAGGTGACCTGGTCTTCCACAACCTGGGGTCCCTGCCCCGGGTATTTGGTGTAGATGATCACCTGCACATCGGAGAGGTCGGGAATGGCGTCGATGGGGGTTTTCAGCATGGCCAGGACGCCCGCTACAATGACTAAAACGGTACACAGGACCACCATAAACCTGTTTTGCACGCACCATTGGATGATCTTCTCAATCATGCTTCATGCCTTCCCTGACAAATTCCCGGGGCTATTCCATATCCCCGAAGAAATCATCATCTTCTTTTTTGGCGCTCCTTATTAGCCTGGCATCCAGCATCTTCTGCACGGCCTCCTTGAGATTGGATTCCGAGTCCAGAAGAAACTGCCCTGAAGTGACCACCGATTCTCCGGCTGCCAGCCCGCCTAACACCTGCACCTGTCCATGGTCCAGGGAAGGACCGAGAAGCACATCCCTGGGCATGAATTTTCCTTCCCCCATGCTGACAAACACCACGTTTCGCTGTCCCGTTCGGATAACGGCCTCGGATGGGACCATCAACCCCTCCCCCTTCAGGGCGGCCTTGATGAATACGTCCGCATACATCTCCGGTTTCAGCTCCATCTCCGGATTCTGGAATACGAGACGGATGACCAGGTCTCTTGTCTTGGGCTGCAAATACGGATACACATAGGCCACCGTGCCTTTAAATATCCTGCCGGGGAGATAGGGCAGGGTCATCTCCGCCCTCTGGCCTTTTGCGATCCAGGACAACTCGTATTCGTAGATATGGGCATCGACCCATACCCGTGAAAGATCGGCAATCTGGAAAACCTTGGTCCCCGTTTTAATGTAGGAGCCCTCCTCCGCCTTTCTCTCTATTACAAACCCGCTCAAGGGGGAGCGGATCATCAAGGTCTTTTTCGCCTTTCCGGATTTTTCAATGGCCTCGATCTCACTTTCAGGGACGTCAAAATAGAGCAGTCTTCTCCTGGACGAGACAATCAGGCCTTTTCCTGTCCCTCCCGGCATCCGTTTTAGGGCCCTGTGGGCCACGAGATATTCCTCCTGGGCCGCCACCAGGTCAGGGGAATAGATCTCGAAGAGGGGTTCTCCCTTTTTCACATACTTGCCGGTGAAATCCACAAAGAGCTTTTCTATCCGCCCGCTGGTTTTGAGGTTTACCTGGGCCGTCAGGGTCTCATCCGGGGTGATGTGGCCGTAAGTACGAACGGTATGGACCAGCGGCCCCTTCTTGACTTTTCCAAGACGTATCCCCATGTTTTGCTGGATCACGGGGTCAATCTTCACCGCTTTCTGGTCGGTGATATCATCTTCATACACAGGCACCAGGTCCATGCCCATGGCGCTTTTCCCAGGTTTGTCGTAGATCTCCGTGGGATTCATGGGGGCCCGCCAATAAAGGATCTTTCCTTTTTTCGTATCAGAGGAGGAGATCTCCTCTGTGTCTTGGGGATGTTCCCCGGGTTGGGGACCTTTCTTGATTCCCTGCGTATGTTCAGGCGGTCCCAGGTAGCCCATGAAATGGGCGGTTCCTCCGGCCAAAAGGAGCGTAAACACGACCGTGATCAAAACGACCCGGAGCGTAGAAGTGGATTTCCGAGGCTGTACGTTTGCCTTCATTTGGGCACCTCCTTCCGTTCTTGATTAAGCGATGTCCCCACCACATTCTCCAGTTGAGCACGGGCTATGCCAAGGTTGCTCAGTTCACGCTCGGCAGCCAGGTTGGCATCAAGCCATGATCTATAAGAGGAGATGACGTCCGCAAAGGAGACATTGCCCGCCTCGTATCCCTGTGTCGAGACCTCAAGAGCCGTCCTGGTCAGCTCCAGAATGGACGTCCTGTAGAGCGATTCCTCCCGTTTTGCCAGATCCAGCCGGAACCATGCGTTTCGTACAAGGGTAAAGGTACCGGCCTCCTTCTTTTCCAGTTCTCTCCTGAGCGCGTTAAGCTCCTGCTGCGTCTGACGAAGATATGCATCCTGAACACCTTGCCAGGGCATTATTGGTAAACCTGACCCTGTAGAGCTTTTGGTTGTTACAGAAAAATCCTCCTGGGTAGCAACAGATCCCACCTGGGTCACCGCCTCATCCTCAAAAAATGAAAAACCAAGGGTGTATGGGGGGATGATCATGGTCTCGGCCATCTCAATGAGTCTTTCCATTTTGCCTACCCGGGCCCGCATACGCCTCAGCTCCTGTCTGCGATCATGGGCCAGTTTATAAAGGGAGCTCAATGGGGGCAGTGTCCTTATTGGTTCACGATTTTCGGGAATGCCGATCTCGGTTTCCGGCGGAAGATTGAGGATTTCAAGGATCTTTGATTTCCAGTTTTGCTGTCTTTCCAGCAAGGTGTTCAGGTCCTCTTCCAGGAGTTCCCGCTGGATACGTACCTTGATTACGTCCTGGTAGCTGGTGCCACCGGTCTCATAGCGGGTGGTGGCCACCTGTTCCAGACGTCTGTAAAGACCCAATGTGACCCCTGTAATGTTTTTCGCTTTACCAACAAAAAGTAGCGCCCAGTATGCCTTTCGTGCCTCTGTGATCGCCTCCCTCCTGGCGATCTCCAGGTCTTCCATAACCGCCTGGATCTCCTTATTAACAATCTCCCCCTTCAGAGACAACACACCGGGAAAGGGAAATTTTGTCTTCATGGGTTCCTTCCCCTTCAAAGGCCCCACCCCGGTCATCAACCCTTCAGTAAATGCCGTATACTTACGAAGGATGTCATCTAATGCCAGGACCTGGCTATAGGTATCAATGGCGGCACGTACTCTGTTTTCACCGGCCTTTATCCCGGGATTTCGAAGAAAGGCCAGGGTCTCTAAGGTTTCAAGGGAGAATCGGGGATTCAGGGCTACCGTGGCAAACCCCGGATCCGTAACTGCCGGTTTTAGCCCATTCAAGAGATTGGAAGGGGGATGAAAAAAGGTCTCAGCGCGGCGCGGCGTCTTCAAAGCCTTCTCCCAGAGCGTTTTTGCCTCGCTGATTTTTCTCTTTTCCAGAGCAAATCCGCTCCCATCTGAAGGCCTGGCACGCGCTTCCCCTTCAGCCGCCTGTGGAACGGTGTATACCGGGGGCCGGTATTCCTCAATGTCCTTACTTAACTGAGAATAATTCGAACAGCCTACGGCGGCAGCCAGAAGGACCGGGAGAAATAGAAATACGTATCTTCTAATCATTCGATTTCCCCCTGGTTTTTTCGTTGTTGGCGCCGGATGTTTTTGTGATGGTTTGACCAACCAATTGCTCTAATCGGGCCAGATACTTTCCGTAGTCGGCCTTGGCCCTTTCAAGGGAGAGCTGAAAGTTGTAGTAGACCGCCTGAGTTTCTACAAAGTCTGAAAAGCTTGATTCTCCCTCTCGATACCAGGTTTCCGCGATCTCCATGGATCGTGTTGTCTGGGGCAAAAGTTCGTTTTTATAGAGCTCTATGAGTCTGCGGGAGTTTTCAAGACGGAAGAAGATCTGGTGGACTTTGGTCCTGATCTCATTGATCGAGGCGGTTTGAGTGGCCCGGGCCCTTCGCATTTCAGCCTTTGCCCGGCCCACGCGACCCCTGTTTTTTTCAAACCACAGGGGGATGGTAATGCCGAACTGGACACCGATAGAGTCCCTTCCAGAGTCACTGGGTTTAACTGGTACGTCGGGTTCTCCAACGCCTGTGTATAATACTCCTAACTTGAAATCAGGAAGATTTTCGTACCAGGCCAAGTCCACAAGGGCGCCTGCCTTTTCCACAAGGGCCCGGGCTATGCGGATCTCATCCTGGTTGGTCTCTGCCAGTCTGTAAAGTGATTTCAAGTCGAATACGAGGGGTTGAAACCCTTCGGCTACAAGCCTTCCGATCCTGGCCTCCGGGGGCCGGTTCAATAACCCGTTCAACCGGGTCTTTTCGGTGAGTTCTAATTCATCTAAGAGGATGCTGTCATAACGCAACTGCCCGAACTGGGACTGGGCCTTGACCATATCGATCAGAGCCGCCCGATCCTTGGCATAAGCCGTTTCCCCCACCTTGCGTAAATGTTTCAGGAGTGTGAGATTATGTGCAGCCACCTCTTTGGCCGTGCGGATGTAAAGGAGTTCATGGAAGGATACCCGGACAGATGCGATCACGCCCTTAACGGTCCGGTCTAATTTTATATGAGCGACCCTGGCCTCTGCTTCCACCACCTTGCCGGCCTGGGTCAATTTGCCGGGGAAGGGAATCTTCTGATTCAGACTGGCACTCCAGTCTAAGGGTCCCAAACGGCTTTCAATAGGCTCGGGGTAGTATGTCAGATTGAATTCCGGATCAGGATAACCCGTGGTCAACCGATAATCTTCAACCACGGCCTTCCAGCCCTCGCGGGCCGCCACAATGGAAGGGTTTTTGCGATAGGCGTATGAAATGAGATCACCGACCTCGACCTTTCCGGTTAGATTATCCTCCATCTCGCTGCCAAAAGATGGCGACTTGAGTGCTTCTCCCCCAAAGCCAATTAGTACGGCAAAGACAAAAAATCGGACAGCCAACATAAATTGTTCCCCCAGTCCAGCCTGAAAATGAACTGAATTCCTCTATCACCTTTTAGCTTATACCCTTTTGGAAAGGAAATTGCAAAACCCAGACCGATTCTTGACATTTTTTCTTTCTCTATATGGAATTAACCCGTAAAAGGTAGAAGAGTTCAGGGCCCAAGGGCCTAAAGCCATGAAAGAGAAGTTCCTTTGCCTCTCTGGCAAACCTGGGTCATTTGTATCCATAGGGATATCTTAACTGGATACATATGAC
>PVMK01125270.1_pt1 | contig 15470 bp, 15 predicted proteins | sample 1853481 | NCBI WGS metagenome assembly PVMK01 (sample SAMN08533507, study PRJNA380276) | Marine sediment metagenome, whole genome shotgun sequencing project.
GCGCTGCTGGGGCTACGAGAACCGCTCGGTGGCGCTCCGGGTGCCGCTCGGCGACGGCACGGCGCGGCGCATCGAGCACCGCGTCGCCGGCGCCGACTCCAATCCCTATCTGGTGCTGGCGACCCTCCTGGCCGGGGTGCATCGCGGCATCACCGAGAAGATCGACCCGGGCCCGGCCGCCGAGGGCAACGCCGGCGAGGACTACGACCCCGATTTGCCGTTCCGCCCGCGCCGCGCCTTCGAGCGCCTGCAGGCGCCGAACGGCCTCACCGACTACATCGGCGAGGAGTACGCCCAGGTCTACGCCGCCTGCAAGCTCGGCGAGCTCGACAGCTTCGAGAGCGAGATCAGCAACAAGGAATACGCCTGGTACCTGCAGGCGGAGTGACGCCTCGCGGAATATCATGGGCCACCCCTAAAGGCGGCACCTGTCGACCGACGATGACATCCCCGGAAAACCAGGCCATTCGTTTGCGCCAGAGCTTCGAAGGCGACGGCAAGAACACCAAGACATCGGTCCGGTTCCTGGATGAGGCCACGGACCAGCCAATTAATACCTGCGACATCGTCGGCCACGTCGCCCGCAGCCGGGTCAGGTTTCTAGATGTGGAGGAACCGCCGGCCCTTCGAGCTTGAGCCCGCCCTCCACCGAGAGACACTCCAGTCTTTGGTTAAGTAAAATGGTTAACTCTACTTAAAGGTTGACAAGAGATGAACAAGTAATTAAGTTTTCACTAATTATTGTGCGCGAATTTTATTTATAGAATATTGAATGGGGACGGTTGATGAGGGTCGTTAGGTCGGTGATCTACGGTTACCTCGGGGCGATCTTGGGGGGAGTTTTGGTCGCCGTCGTCGGGGTCGCGATGGGATTCTCCGAACAGTCGATCGCCGCGGCCTCGGTGCCGACCGGCGTCGTCTTCGGCATCTTGGGATTGAGCCTCATGTGGTGGCGTCCGATCGTCGGGCGGACCCGCGTTCCCGCGACGACGCCGAGATCCAGCGACCAAGACCGCCCTCTCCGTTAGAGCGGCGCCGCTAGAGCGGTTCCCAACCAAATTCGGACCGAACGTCAGAGTCGATAGGCGCCAGCGGCCGGCGCTCTGTCGCGCCCGCGCCCACTGCGGTAGAGTCCCCCCATGCCCGACGGATCGGAAGCCATCGCGGTTCGCGTCGTTTCCCGGATCGCCGAGCTGCCGGCGGCGGAGTGGGATCTCTGCGCCGGCGCTAACCCCTTCGTGAGCCACGCTTTCCTGAGCGCCCTGGAGGAAAGCGGCTCGGCGACGCGGGAGACCGGCTGGCTGCCCCAGCACCTGGTCGTCGCCGGGCGCGACGGCCGCCTCATGGGCGCGGCGCCGCTCTATCTCAAGAGCCATTCCTACGGCGAGTACGTGTTCGACTGGGGTTGGGCGGACGCCTACGAGCGGGCCGGCGGCAGCTACTACCCGAAGCTCCAGGCTTGCGTGCCCTTCACGCCGGTGACCGGGCCGCGGCTGTTGCTGCACCCGGCGAGCGAGCGCCCCGCCGTGGCCCGCGCCCTAGTGGCGGGGATGCTGGAGCTGGCGCGCCAGACCCAGGTCTCCTCGCTCCACGTCACCTTTCCGACCGAGGCCGAGTGGCGCGACCTGGGCGAGGCCGGGTTCCTCCGGCGCACCGGCCTGCAGTACCACTGGGAGAACCGCGGCTACGCCAGCTTCGACGACTTCCTCGCGTCCCTCGCCTCGCGCAAGCGCAAGGCGATCAAGAAGGAGCGCCGCCGCGTGGCCGAAAGCGGCGTCAGTTTACGCGCACTCACCGGTGGCGAGATCGAGCCGCGTCATTGGGACGCCTTCTACCGCTTCTACCTTGCCACCACTGACAAGAAGTGGGGGCCGTCCTACCTCACGCGGGAGTTTTTCCACCGCTTGGGCGAGACCATGGGCGAGCGGGTCGTGCTGATCGTCGCCGAGTGGCAGGGAGAGGCGGTCGGCGCGGCGCGAAATCGTCTCGGGGGTGAGCCGGAAGGGGGCGTCCTCTACGGCCGCAATTGGGGCGGCGTGGGCCGCTTCAAGTTCCTGCATTTCGAGGCCTGCTACTACCAGGCCATCGAGTATGCGATCCGCCCCGGCCTCGCCCGGGTCGAGGCCGGCGCCCAGGGCGAGCACAAGATCCAGCGCGGCTATATGCCGGCGACCACCTATAGCGCCCACTGGATCCGCGATCCGGCGCTGCGCGACGCCATCGCCCATTTTCTCGAGCGCGAGCGCCGCGCCATCGACGAGGAGCAGAATATCCTGGAGAGCTTCGCGCCGTTCCGGAAAGACGGCGGCTGAGACGCCGGGCCCGGCACGACTTATACCAAGGAGCGCCGATAATGACCCAGGCTCGCGCCGTCAGGGGCGATGCGTCAATTCCATTTCCGACCGATGCAGCGCCACCAGGTCGGCCAGGCTCGTGGCCAGAAAATCCGGCGTGGCCTGCGCCTCGGGCGGCGGCGTGGCGCCCCATCCCGCGGCGGCGTGCCGGCGGTTGATCCAGGCCGTCGCGAAGCCGAGCGCCTGGGCCGGCACGATATCGTGATACTGGCTCTGCGCCACGTGCAGGACGTCGGTCTTGCGCACGCCGAGCGGCGCGAGAATCTCCAGCAGCCGCTCGAAGACCTTGGGGCTCGGCTTGTTGAGTCCCACGTCCTCGGCCGTGAGCGTCAGCGCGAAGGGCGCGCCCAGGGTGCGGCTCATCGCCGCCAAGGCCCAGTTGTCGGCGTTGGTCACGGCGACCAACCGATAGTGTTCCTTCAGATCGCCGAGGGCCTCGACACTGTCGGCGAACGCCGGCCAATCCGCGATCGAGGCGCGGAACTCGTCGCCCGCTCGATCGTCCGGAGCCAGGCCCCAGCCCTCGGCCATGATCCGGTAGGCCGCGGGGAGCATCCGGGTGAACGGCCAGGTGGGCCGATCCCGCTGGAGGGCCGCCTCGGCCCGGGCAAAGGCCTCCAGGATCTCGCGGTCGGAAAGCGCGAGCCCCCGGCCCCGCAGATGCGGTGCGAGCCAAGAAAGCATGCCGGTCTCGAAGTCGATCAGGGTGCCGACAACATCGAAGGTCAGCGTGGTGAAGTCGCACAGTCCACGGCGCCCACCAGTCATCGAGCCGGCGCCGATCAAACCTAGTCGACGGTTTCCGGCGTCTTGCCGGCCTTGCCCGCCTTGCCCGACGCCTTGCCCGACGCCTTGCCCGACGACTTGCCCGGTGGTTTGCCGGATGGCTTTCCGGCAGCCTTGGCGCGGCCCTTCTTCTTGGCCGGCGGCGCGACCGGTAGCTTGGTGTCGGGATAGCTGAACACCGGCTTGCCGTCCTCCACGTCGACCCGCACCGTGCCGCCCTTGGCAAGCCGCCCGAACAGCACTTCCTCGGCCAGGGGGGTCTTGACGTGTTCCTGGATTACGCGGGCCAGGGGGCGCGCGCCGAAGGCCGGTTCGTAGCCCTTCTCCGCCAACCATTGGCGCGCCCGCTCGGTGAGCTCGATCGCGACCTTGCGGTCGGCGAGCTGGACCTCGAGCTGCATCACAAACTTGTCCACCACCCGGCTGACAACCTCCGGCGAGAGGTTCTGGAACCCGATGGTCGCATCGAGCCGGTTGCGGAACTCCGGCGTGAACATGCGGTTGATGGCTTCCTCGTCGTCGCCGGTGCGGACCTCGCGGCCGAAGCCGATGGCCGTCTTGGCCATGTCGGCGGCGCCGGCGTTGGTGGTCATGATGAGGATGACGTTACGGAAATCGACGGTCTTGCCGTTGTGGTCGGTGAGCGTCCCGTGATCCATCACCTGGAGCAGGATGTTGAAAACGTCCGGGTGCGCCTTTTCGATCTCGTCGAGCAGCAAGACGCAGTGCGGGTGCTGGTCGACCGCGTCGGTCAAGAGGCCGCCCTGATCGAAGCCCACGTAGCCCGGCGGCGCGCCGATCAGGCGGCTGACCGAATGGCGCTCCATGTATTCCGACATGTCGAAGCGGTGCAGTTCGATGCCCATGGAAAGGGCGAGCTGGCGCGCGACCTCGGTCTTGCCCACGCCGGTCGGCCCCGAGAAGAGGTAGCAGCCGATCGGCTTTTCCGGCTCGCGCAGGCCCGCGCGCGACAGCTTGATGGCGGCCGAGAGCGCGTCGATCGCCTGATCCTGGCCGAACACCATGGTTTTCAGGTCGCGGTCGAGGTTCTTGAGCACGGTGCGGTCGTCCTTGGAGACGCTCTTCGGCGGGATCCGGGCGATCTTGGCGATCACCCCTTCGATCTCCTTCACGCCGATGGTCTTGCGGCGCTTGGATTCGGGCACCAGCATCTGCGAGGCGCCGACCTCGTCGATCACATCGATCGCCTTGTCCGGCAGGCGGCGGTCGTTGATGTAGCGGGCCGCCAGCTCGACGGCCGTGCGCAGCGCTTCGGCCGTGTAGCGCACCTTGTGGTGCTCCTCGTAGTAGGGCTTGAGGCCGCGCAGGATCTTCACGGCATCCTCGATGGAGGGCTCCGCCACGTCGATCTTCTGGAAGCGGCGGACCAGGGCCCGGTCCTTCTCGAAGTAGTTGCGGTACTCCTTGTAGGTGGTCGAGCCGATGCAGCGCAGACGTACCGCTCTGCAGCGCCGGCTTCAGCAGGTTGGAGGCATCCATCGCGCCGCCGGAGGTGGCGCCGGCGCCGATCACCGTATGGATCTCGTCGATGAAGAGGACCCCGCCGGGATGCGCTTCCAGTTCGTTGATCACCGCCTTCAGGCGCTCCTCGAAATCGCCGCGGTAGCGCGTGCCGGCCAGGAGCGCGCCCATGTCGAGCGCGAAAAATCGTCGAGTCCCGCAGCACCTCGGGCACGTCGCCCTGGACGATGCGCCGCGCCAGGCCTTCGGCCAGCGCCGTCTTGCCAACGCCGGAATCACCGACGTAGAGCGGATTATTCTTGGTGCGCCGGCACAGCACCTGAATGGTGCGTTCCACCTCTCGCTCGCGGCCGATCAGCGGATCGATGCGGCCTTGCTCGGCCTTGTGATTGAGATTGACGCAATAGGCATCGAGCGCCTCGTTGCCCTTGGGCACCACCTTTTCGGCCACCACGTCGTCGTCGACGCCGAGCACTGGGCGGGTCTCGTCATGGCTCGCGACCTTGGCAATGCCGTGGCTGATGTAATTCATGGCGTCCAGGCGGCTCATCTCCTGCTCCTGCAGGAAATAGACCGCGTGGCTCTCGCGCTCCGAGAACATGGCGACCAGGACGTTGGCGCCGGTGACCTCCTCGCGCCCGGAGGACTGTACGTGGATGGCGGCTCGCTGCAGCACGCGCTGGAAACCGGCGGTCGGCTTGGCATCGCCGCCGTGCGCTGAGATCAGGTTCGAGAGATCGTTGTCGACATAGTCGGCCAACTCCGCCATGAGACGGTCCATCTCCACCCCGCAGGCCTGCAACACCGCCACCGCGTCCGGATCGTCGGTCAACGACAGCAGCAGATGTTCGAGGGTCGCATATTCGTGGCGCCGCTCATTGGCGAAGGCGAGCGCGCGGTGAAGCGTTTTTTCTAGGTTGGCCGATAACATACCGCCTGAGTTCCTCTATTCCCTTTCCAAGGTACACTGTAAAGGATGCTGATGTTTTCGCGCATAGTCCACTACTTGCGTGACTTTTGTTTCTGCGATCTCGTAGGTGAAGACGCCGCATAGGCCGACGCCGCGGCGATGGACGTGCAGCATAATGCGCGTTGCCTCCTCGGGCGGCTTGCTGAAAATCCGCTCCAGCACATGCACCACGAACTCCATCGGCGTGTAGTCGTCGTTGAGCATCAAGACCTTGTATAGAGACGGTTTTTTCGTCCGCGGCTTGGTCTCGATGACGACGCCCGTAATGCCGTCGTTGTCGTCATTCTGTCTACGGTCGTCGCTCATAGGTTGTTGTTTCAAATCCTTCGATCGGGCCAGGTGCAACCCTCAAGGTCGCTAGCCAGCGAATCACACCCCATCATATTGGAGTTTGGCCCCCGCGGAAAAGGCCCCAGACCGGTCAAATCCACGCCCTCTGGTATAAGACAACAAAAAAAGAGCCCGGCGGTTCCCGCCGGGCTCCTGGTCGAAAGCCAGACTGTGCGTCGTCAGTTACACACCGGCCTTGAGCCGGTAGGAGACCTGCGGCCCTTCGGCTGATTCGGCCCTCAAGCAGCTTTGGCCTTGAGAACGGTCTCGACCGTCGCGTCGACCCGCTTCTGAAGCGGCTCGATGGCCTTATTGGCGACCTGGGTGGAAAGCTCGGTGAGCTTCGCGGTCTCGGCCAGAGTATCTTCCAGGCGCCGCTTCGCGAAGCCGTTCTGCAGGGCCACGAACTCCTGCATGTCCTTCGCGCCGATGAGCGCCCGGGCCTGGGCCATGTGCCCCTCGACGGAGCGCTGGGCAAAGGCCAGAAATTCCTTGCCGATGACCTCGAATCCCTTGGCAACGACACTGTTCGACTGAACGAAAGCGTCGAAATTGTTTTGGCCCAGAACGGCCAACTCGTCATAGCCCTTGAACGCCGCCTCGGAAGCCTTCTCGACGTTCACCTTGGCGACCGCCACAGCTTGATCGACCCGAGCCTTGGTCTGGTTCACGGTTTGCCCACGGCCCGCGCTGGCGGCCGCGGTGCCAGCCTTGTTGACCGTCTTGGCAACCGTCTTGGCGACGGCGGGGGAAGTCTTCTTTCCGGCGCCGGTGACGGTTTTAGCCGAAGTCCGGGCCGCAGTCCGGGCCACAGTCCGGGCCGCGGTCTTGACCGCAGTCCTGGGCGTCTTCTTCACAGCCATTTCCGTGTGATCCTCCGTTGCCGACGCCTGAGTGGCGTCTCATATGCCGATGTGTCGCAACCCCGCTCGTCTCAGGCCGGTACGGCGGTCTTGGAGCGCGGGGAAAATTGTGCACTGCAATATGGCGCATATAGGCGGGCGCCTCAGAGCCTGTCAATGATCTTTTTTGTGCGATGCAGCAAAGGTCACACCATCGCGCCTTGGGCCGGGTCCAGGGAGGTGCGCGCCAGGTTTGTGGAGGCTCGGCAAGGCTTATACCAAGGAGCGCCGATAATGACCCATAGAGATCGCGTGGGCGATCCGCCGGGTAGGAGGCAAGCCGCGGGCGATGTGGGACATCGGCAAGGCTTGCCGACGCCCTCCGGCGGTTCGCCCAGGCGACCGGAACGGCGGCTTCCCAAGGCTTTCGGACGGCGTCGCGCGCGCCTTGCGATGTCCCGCATCGCCACGCCGCGCGCTCCTAGCCGAAAACCTTGGGAAGCCGTCTCTATGGGTCATTATCGGCGCTCCTTGGTATTAGAGATAGGGGCCCATGCCGACCAGCCCATCCGGGCCCACCTTGACCCTGAACACATGGACGGCGTCGGCCGACGCGCGTCGCCCGAGAGTCCGCCGGGCGCCGAGTCGGTCGACCGGGCTTACCGGCCGCGGCGGGTTGAGCTCGATCCCAGTTTCGTCGTAGGCCAGCAAGGCGTCCGGGAAACGCAGCGACGCGTAGGTCTCGGTCCCGAAACGCCAGGCATTGAACAGGAACTCGCCCTTCTCGCAGCCGCTGACGATCCAGTAGAACTCGGTGGACAGCAGATCCGTAGTACCGATTCTGCGTTGCCGCAGGCCGCTTTGATCGAGCACCGCTTTGAAGTCGTCGAAGGCCTGGGGCGATAGCCGGGCCTCGGATTCCGTCCAACGCCAGGGGTCTTGCAGGTCGAAGGGGTTGCCGATTACCGCAAAGGCCTGCATCCGGCCGACCACTCGCGACACTAGGCGCGCGCCGCCGCCGTCCAGCCCGACCAGGTCATAGCTCCGCAGCTGCTCCTCATAGCGCCCGTTGTAGACCAGCCGATATCGAGGCAGGCCGTTGGGCACGCAGGTCTGGCGAATATCATCGCCGGCCAGATAACTGTACCAGGTGGCCTTGATGGTGACGGGCTCTTCGATGTGGCCCTGATAGGTACAGCCAGACAGCCATATGGCCCAAAGCAAGCCACTGCTGATTTCGACGAGGCGGCGCAGTATGTGGATCTGAGGACTCATGGCACGTCCTTATGGAGAATTTTAACCAAATTTCAAACGGCGGGCCATTAGCCTGGACAGCCGCGAATTGATTTCATAAAATGTAAGTTGAATCATAGGCCTAGGGGACGATCTTTTGAGTAAGTTCTTGCGTCAAAGGTTAACAAACTTGTCTTTAACGATGAATCGGCCTTTGCGAAGCTTGAAAATCACCCTTCTCACAGCCGTTACGCTGATATTTTTGCTGTCCGGAGAGAGCGCCGAGGCACGCTACGCGGCCTTCGTGATCGATGTCGAATCGGGCAAGGTGCTGCACGAGACCAACGCGGACACCCGCAACCATCCGGCCTCGCTCACCAAGATGATGACCCTCTACATGCTGTTCGAGGCCTTGCAGGACGGACGGGTGACGGCGGATCAAGAACTCAAGGTTTCGCGCCGCGCCGCGGGCATGCCGAATTCCAAATTGGGCCTCAAGCGGGGCGAGACCATTAACGCCGATGACGCCATTTTAGCCCTCGTCACCAAATCCGCGAACGACGTGGCCGTAGTCATCGCCGAAACGCTCGCCCCGACCGAGTCCAAGTTCGCGCAAATGATGACCGAGAAGGCCAAGGCCTTGGGCATGAACCGGACCTCGTTTCGCAATGCCTCGGGCCTTTACAACCGGCGGCAACTCAGCACGGCGCGGGACATGGCTATACTGGCCCAGGCCCTCATTCGGGATTTCCCCGAACGCTACAAGACCTTTTCGGCGCGCACCTTCAACTATAACGGCCGGGTCTACCGCAATCATAACAAGCTATTGCGGAGCTATCAGGGCGCCGACGGCTTGAAGACAGGTTACATCCGGGCCGCCGGATACAATCTCGTCGCCTCGGCGCGGCGCGACGGACACCGGCTGGTCGCCGTGTTGTTCGGCGGCAGGTCGGCAAAGAAGAGGAACCGCCAGGTTGCCAGATTGCTCGACCGGGGCTTCAGCAAATTGACCGATCCCATCTATTTGCCGACCGGCGGCATGGTCAAGCAGGACATTCTTCCGCCCGGCAAGAAGCCGCTGCAGCTCGCTTCGGCCGCGGTTCAAAAACACAGCGAGGCGGCCGCGGAGGTGCGTAAGCTTGACGATCAGCGGATATGGGGTGTGCAGGTCGGCGCCTATTATTCCTATGCGCCCGCCAAGCAAGCCGCCGAGGCCGCGGCAGTCCGGCTTCCGGATCTCCTGGCAGACGCCAGCGTCGCGATCACCAATGTGAAGGGCCAAAACGGCAGGATTTACCGGGCGCGCCTGCTTGGGTTGAGCGAGGGCCTCGCAAGAACTGCCTGTCAGCAACTGAAGGCGCTAGCGACCGATTGCCTGGTGGTCAAGGACCGCACCGGCCTCAAGCTGGCGCAAAACGTCGGCAGCTAATCCGCAAGATCACCCGACTCCCTCCATGCCTTGAGCTGGCGGCGAACCGGCCAGGTAATCTCGACCGAATTGCCTTCGAAGCGGTCGAATTCCCGCATCCAGATCCGCAGCCGTGGCATCATGCGCGGTTTGCGATAAAGCTGCCACTGGCGCAAGCGCCAGGTCTTCGCCCCCGCCTGTTGCGCGCCCGCCTGATGCGCCCTCGACTGACGCACGCTGTCCGAAAGCAGCACCCAAGCGCTCGAGCGGCGCCCGCTGGGATCGATCGCCAACTGGCGCGACGGCAGATAGTCCGGCCCCTCGAAATGAAACAGGCGCAGTAGATCGGCGTACCTGAGACCCTCGACGAGCTGGCCCCGGGCGCGCGCCGCCGTGCGCCGCACCAGCACGGGATATTGACCGCCCTTCGCGCTGCATGTCCCGAAGCCAAACAAGAGAGCGGGCCGGACGAGCAGCTCCTCCGCCCGGCCCCCGAACACCAGGTGGCGCACGTCGGGGTCCCTCATGGTGCCATAGAAGAAGAGCCGCATCTCTCACAGGGCCTCCACAGGGTCTCCACAGGGTCTCCTGAGTCGAGACCCGCTCCCCGTTGGACGCGACGACCCCTCGCCTCAAAAATCCGGAAGATCGAGGCCACTGGCCTCCAACTGACCGCGCAAAGCCTGCTTCTGCCGGTCCAAACCAGCCTCGTCGTCCGCCTCGCAGCGCGCGACCAGCACGTCTTGGGTGTTCGATGCGCGCAGCAGCCACCAACCCTTGTCGCACCGCACCCGCACCCCGTCGAGAGTCACGAGATCGGCGCCTTCGGCCTCGAGACGCGCGCGCACCTCTTGGATCACCGCCCATTTCCGCTCCTCCGAACAGGGGAAACGGATCTCCGGCGTGTTGACGACGGGCGGCAGGTTGTCGCGAAAGTCGGCCAGGCTTTCACCGGTGGATGCCACATCGGCGAGCAAACGGACCGCCGCGTAAAGCGCATCGTCATAGCCGTAGTAGCGGTCGGCGAAGAACAGATGGGCGCTCATTTCCCCGGCAAAGGCGGCTTTTTCTTCCTTCATCTTGGCCTTGATGAGGGAGTGCCCGGTCTTCCACATGATGGCCCGGCCGCCGGCGCGGGTAATTTCATCGAACAGGACCTGGCTGGCCTTGACGTCGGCGATGAAGGTGGCGCCGGGCTGCGCCCTAAGTATGCCGCGCGCCAGTCGCAGCATGATCTGATCGCCCCAGAGGACGCGACCCTTTTCGTCGACCACGCCGATACGGTCCCCGTCGCCATCGAAGGCGATACCGAGATCGCAGCCTTCTCTCGCGACCAGTTCGATCAGCTGCGAGAGGTTTTCCGGCACCGTCGGATCCGGGTGATGGGCCGGGAAGGTCCCGTCGATGCGCTCGTTGAGCAGCACGTGCCGGCCGGGCAATTTCTGGCAGAGCGCCACCATCGCCTCGCCAGCCGACCCGTTGCCGGCGTCCCATGCCACACTCAGCTTGTCGATTTCGGGGATCGATTCCTGCATCAAGCGATCGACATAAGCGTCGAACACGGGCTGTTCGCTCACCTCTCCCTGGCCCTCGGCCCAATCCCCTTCTCGGCGATTCGCCCAGCTCTCGGATCGCCTCGCCATAGACCGATCCCTGACCGAGAGTCAGTTTGAAACCGTTGTAGTCCGGCGGGTTGTGCGATCCGGTTACCATCACGCCCGCGTCGGTCGGCAGGTGATGGCTGGCGAAATAAAGCATCGGCGTCGGCCCAAGGCCGATGCGCACGACGTCGACGCCGCTCGCCGCCAGGCCATCGACCAGCGCCGCCGCCATCTCGGGCGACGACAAGCGGCCGTCATAGCCGACCGCCACCAGGCTCGCGCCGGAAGCCCGCATCATGCTGCCGAAGGCCCGGCCCAGAGCGCGGGCATCGTCACTGTGGAGCGTGCGCCCGACGACGCCGCGGATATCGTATTCCCGAAGGATACTGGGATCGAAGCTATGGCCCGCGGTCATTGCTCGGGCCCGCTCCCGTCGACAACGCGGCCAACGCAGCTATAGCGGAACCCGAGTTCGCTCATCTCCACCGGATCGTAGATGTTCCGCAAGTCCACCAGGATCGGAGTCTTCAAGGCCTCCCGCACGCGCACGAGATCGAGCGCGCGAAACTCGTTCCATTCGGTCAAGATGACCAGGGCATCAGAATCCTGTGTGGCCGAATAGGCGTCCTCGCACCAGGTCACATCGCTCAACAGCCTGCTGCCCTCCGTCATGCCGGCCGGATCGTATCCGCGCAGCGTCGCCCCAGCCGCCTGCAGGGCCGTCACGATCACCAGGCTGGGCGCGTCGCGCATGTCGTCCGTGTTGGGCTTGAAAGTGACGCCAAGCACGGCGATGGTCTTGCCGGCGACGGAGCCGCCGCAAGCCGCGATCACCCGCCCCGCCATGGCCTTCTTGCGCTGGTCATTGACCGCAACGACGGTCTCGACGAGACGCAAGGGCATACCGGCCTGCTCACCGGTGCGGGTCAGCGCCAACGTGTCCTTGGGAAAGCAGGACCCGCCGTAACCCGGCCCCGGGTGAAGGAACTTGCCGCCGATGCGCCGGTCAAGACCCATGCCGCGGGCCACGCCATGCACATCGGCTCCGACCTTCTCGCAGAGATCCGCAATTTCGTTGATGAAGGTGATCTTGGTCGCCAGAAACGCATTGGCGGCGTACTTGGTCAACTCGGCGGTCTCGAGATTGGTGAACAGGATCGGCGTTTCGATCAGGAACAGTGGCCGGTAGAGCGTGCGCATGACCTCGCGCGCATGCTCGCTTTCCGCCCCGATAACGATGCGGTTCGGGCGCATGAAATCCTCGATCGCCGAACCCTCGCGCAGGAACTCCGGATTGGAGACCACGTCGAATTCAACATCGGGACGGGTTTCTGCGATGATCCGCGCCACCTCGCGCCCGGTGCCGACCGGCACGGTCGACTTGGTAACAACCACCGTCTGGCCATCCATTGCCTGGGCGATCGCTTGCGCCGCCTCATAGACGTAACTCAAATCGGCATGACCATCGCCGCGACGGCTGGGCGTGCCAACGGCGATGAAGACCGCGGCGGCACCTTGCAAGGCGGCCGCCAGATCGGTGCTGAAGGAAAGGCGGCCGGCCTCCACATTGTGCGCCACCAATCTGTCCAGCCCGGGTTCGAAGATTGGAATCCGTCCCTCGTTCAGGTCCTGGATCTTCGCCACATCTTTGTCGATGCAAACCACATCGATCCCGAACTCGGAGAAACAGGCGCCGGAGACCAAACCCACGTAGCCGCTTCCTACCATAACAACACGCATCGAAAGGTCTCCCTGGCCGCGGTTTCGAGCTCAGTCGGCCCCGCCGCCGTAGCGGCGCAAAATTTCAATCATGTCGTCGGCGAGATCGCTGCGCGCGAGCGCGAAGGCCACGTTGGCCTCGAGAAATCCCGCCTTGTTGCCGCAGTCGAATCGCCGGCCTTCGAAACGCAGGCCGTGGAATGGCACGCGCCCGATGGTGCGCGCCATGGCATCGGTCAATTGGATCTCGTTGCCGGCGCCGGTCTCGTGGCGCCCGAGTTCGTCGAAGACCTCCGGCTGAAGGATGTAGCGACCGATGATGGAAAGCGTCGAGGGCGCCACCTCCGGCGCGGGCTTCTCGACCAGGCCCTTGGCGGCGACGAGGCGCCCATCATCGCTGGTGACGTCGAGAATGCCGTAACGGTTGGTCTCCTCGCGCGGCACGTCCTCGACCGCCACAAGATTGCCGCCGGTTTCCTCGTAAGCGTCGATCATTTGCGCGAGGCAGGGCCTATCGGCCAAAATCAGGTCGTCGGCCAAGAGGACCGCGAAGGGCTCCCGGCCAACCAGGTGGCGCGCGCACCATACCGCGTGGCCGAGGCCGAGGGGTTCCTGCTGGCGCGTATAGACGATCTCCCCCGGTTTGCGCAGCAGGGTCTGCAGATCCTCGAGCAGATCGGACTTGCCCCGCGCCACCAGGGTCGCCTGGAGCTCCCATCCATTGTCGAAATGATCCTCGATTGCGGTCTTGCCGCGGCCGGTCACGAAAACCAGCTCTTCGATGCCGGCCGCCCAGGCTTCTTCGGCCGCGTACTGGATGAGCGGCTTGTCGACCACGGGCAGCATTTCCTTGGGCAGCGCCTTGGTCGCCGGAAGAAAGCGGGTGCCAAGACCGCCGACAGGAAAGACCGCTTTGCGAATGGGAGAAGACATGGCGGGAGGTGACATGGAAGGATGCTACTTCGAAACGGTTAACGCACAATGGAAAGGGCCGATGGGTAAGGCTTAATGCCATAGGGTTCCGCCGCACACAAGCGGGGGCTACTCGCCCAGCAGCAGCTCCTTCGCCCAATTTATCTTGGCGGCAAGATAGTTGGAGCCGCCGTGGTCGGGATGGACCTTCTGCATCAGGCGCCGATGGGCCTCGCGGATGTCGGAATCGCTGGCGCCGGGCTCGAGGCCGAGGATTTCATAGGCGTCTTCCCGGCTCATGCCCTCAGGGCCGCCCGGGGTCTCGCCGCCGGGTCCCGCACCCGCGGCCTCGCGCCAGGCCTCGCCCAGGGCCCGGTCGAGATAGGCCTCGAGCACCGCCGCCGACTGCCCGTCGGCCGCCCGACACTCGCGCCACAAGGCGATCAGCTCGGCCTCGTCCATTTGAACCAGTTGGCGGCCGGCGAAGGCGCCCTCCAGAATCTCGCCGCTCATCTCGCCGCTGTCGTGATCGAGCACCATGCGAAAGAAGCGGGTGGTGACGACGGAGGTCTGCCCCGGCGACGGCCCGGCCGCCGCCTTGGCGCGCCGCCACAGCGCGCGCGAGCGCATGAGAAAGGGGAGCAAAGCCGGCAAGAGGAACAACAGCAGGACATGGCGGCCGGCAAAGATCAGGAATAGGCCGCCGACCACGGCGACCACGACCAGCGACCAGCGCAGTGCCTTGACCACCTGGGCCGGTTCGGCTTTGACGAACCAGCGGATTGTCAGAAACGCTCCCGCCAGAAGCGCCAACCCGAGAAGAAAATAGGGAAGCATGCCCGCTCGCTCCGCGTCCTGCGGCTATTTGACCTGATGGGTCAGGCGCGCCGCCACACCGCCAGTGCGGGCCGAGAAATCGGCCAGCGCCTTGCGCCCGCCGGCGGCATAGACGGCCACCGCCGACAGGAGGTCGTGCAACTGCTTGGGCGAGCTGGCATCGAAGCGGCAGAAGGCGCCGCCGGTGAGGCGCGCGATCTGCTGAAAGGCCCGGGCGGCGACCTCGTCACGCCCCTCGTGGAACAGAAAGCAGGGCACCCCCAACAGACCCAGTTCGCCGGCGTGCTGTCCCAACCGGTCGATGTCCTCCTCGAGGCAATCGCCGACGAAGACCATCGCATCGACTTTCTTCGCCTTGGTCTCGGCGATCGCGTGCTTCAACACCTTGCCGATCTGGGTATGGCCGGCGAGGCACATAACGCCGGTCATGGTCCGCAACAGCGCGTCGGCCGAGGCCGCCCAGGATCCGGCATGGAACTCGCCGAACCCGCGGTAATAGGCGAGCTGGATCTCCAATCCGCCCAGCGCCGCCGTCTCCTTGAACATCTCGCCCTGGATATGGCAAGCCTGGTCCCAGGTCGGCTCGCGGCTAGCGGTCGCGTCCATGGCGAAGATCAGCCGCCCGCGCTCGCCCGCCGGGCGCACGGCGGGGGCCGCCGCCACCTTCCTGAGGAAGGAGTCGACGTCGGTTTCGCTGGTTTTACTCGGCAGTTTCTTGTCGCCGGCCATGACCGCTCATTCTCCCTCACTTCAAGGTAGTGTGACGGTCTCAAAGCGTCCAGGGGGAGCAGGTAAAGCGTCGTCCAAGAAAGACTCAGCCCCGGCAAGCATTCTGGGCCGTTTCGCAGGTCTTATACCAAAGGGTGATAATAATAACTCATAGGGACGGCCTTTCAGAGCTTTCGGGCCGCGTCGCCAGCATCTTGTGATGCCCCACATCACGGCGATACCGGCTCCTAACCGAAAGCTCTGAAAGGCCGTCCCTATGCACCAGCT
>PVMK01143490.1_pt1 | contig 15466 bp, 25 predicted proteins | sample 1853481 | NCBI WGS metagenome assembly PVMK01 (sample SAMN08533507, study PRJNA380276) | Marine sediment metagenome, whole genome shotgun sequencing project.
AAAATTACGAATTCTAGAAACAAGTAGATTTTTTGATTCACCTAGAACTGTGACTGAAACTGTTCAACAATTAAGAGAATTTGGTTGGGCTGCAAGTCCATTGGATGTTTCAAAAGCTTTGGCAAAAATGGCATCAAGCAAAGAAATTTTGAAAAATTCTTTTGAAAATAGAATTCATTATTTTGTTGAAGAACCACTAGTTGTTAACTAACAATAAAATTACATTTTTTACAATTAGAAAAAATTTTTCCATCTAAATGATCAAAGTGTGTATTACATTGGTTACACGTATGATGCATATCAAAATATCCATCTTTTTCTATTTCTCCTACTTTATTTGATATCAGATCTGTACTTTTGCATTTTATGCAATGACAACCACATTCAATTTTCATTATTTCTCCGATAATGTATGTATAGTTACAATACTTATACAAATCATTGGGAAAAAAAAGAATTATACCAATAGAAATTGATGATCATTTCAAACTTTTTGGAAAAGAACCTTGGGAAGTAGTTTATGGTGAAAAATGCCCTGTATGTAATGTTAGAATTGATGAATACGGTTTTTGTTCGTGTGGTTCTAGTGGAGATTAATTTTTCTCATTAATGGCATGGCAAGAGTAATCAAAAATCCTATTGCCAATGGAGCGATTATTGGGAATTCTGGAATTACTGTGGTCCCAATTATTGAAATCTCTCCTGAAGAATCAGGTTTCATGTTAAGCCAAACATGAGTTCCATTATTGAGGTATTCATGAACAAAAATTTTCTCATCATTGAGAAATACTAGATATGGTTCCCATAATAATTCTAAAGGGATTATAGTTGTTACACGATGATTATTGTCTTTTACATTAAAACTAATTTTTTTTGTAGATTGATTAAAATCAAAATTTTCAATTTCAGCAAAAGTTCTAATCTCTACATGAAATTCTTTTTCTTCCCAATTAACTTGTTTAATATTTTTTGGTTCATTAATTGAATATTCTAAAAGCAACTGACATCCATGGCATGTAAATCCATTTTTTCCATCTAATAATACCGGTCTCTCATTTACAAATAATAAATCCACTTCATCTGGAACCATGAATGTTGTTGTTTGAAGATATCTAAAATCTAATGTCCAAAAATTATCTTTTAGATTTAACACATCGTCAAGATCATATTTCACAAACATATCTCCTTGATTAGGTAAAAATACCATGTTGTCTGTTTCCTTGTCTATCTCAACCAATTCTTCCCTACCTATTTTATCTATAAACTTAAGATTAGAAACAGTTCCATTTACAAAATTCAATTGTCTTGGCTCATTTGAATTTCTAATTTGGTGCACTACACTTACATTTCCTTCATTATCTATTGTAACTACAACTATTTTTTGACTAACTTCCTTGATAGAATCTGATTGGGCATAAATTTGTGGGAAAACGAGAATCAGAGTTAATATTAAAAAACTAGCAAAAATCTTTGTATTCATTTATTCCACAGTTACATGAATCATTGGAGATTTCTCTAAAGGGCAGTCATTACCATCCTTGTTAAGATTTACAATTTTATCTGCAACATCCATACCTTCTGTTACTTCACCAAATACTGTGTATTGTCTGTCAAGAAATGTACTATCAGCTGTTACAATGAAAAATTGTGAACCTGCACTATTCGGATCTTGCGATCTAGCCATAGAAACTATGCCTCGTAAATGGGATCTTGAACTAAATTCTGCCTTGATATTGTATCCTGGCCCCCCCATTCCCCATGAACCTTTGTCATCTGTTTTTGTATTTGGATCGCCTCCCTGAATCATAAATCCCGGAATAACTCTATGGAATAGAGTTCCGTTATAGAATCCAGATTTAGCTAATTTTTCAAAATTCCTAACTGTTTCAGGAGCTAATTCAGGTAGAAGTTTAAATAAAATTTTTCCAAAATTGGTTTCAATATTTGCAGTAGACATTGTAATTGCTTTACTTTATTATCATAAGAGTCTTTTGAGAAAACTTTTCTGAATATTCTTATAGTTACTTAAAATAAATTGAAAAATTCATAACGATCAGTACGTTTTTCGTTGATAAATTTATCATATAGTACTAAGAATTTTATTTTTTTCTATTAATAAAAAATATGAATGTATTAAATATCATAATTTTAAAATTTCAAAAGTTATAGTGTTATATAGATCAATTAAAATTTAGAATTCGTTGAATCGTACAAACCAAAGCACGATAATTAAAGAAGCAATTAATTCTTATCTTGACAAAGGGGTAACCGACAAACAGGATATCTATACCAAAGTAGTTGATGAACTTGGTGTACCAAGACCAACTGTAAGAAGAGTTGCAAGAGATCTAAGAACTGAACTATTGCAAAAAATCCAAATCTTACAATCTGATATGCCTAAAGCAACAATTACTCCTGAAAAAGACGAGTAATTTCAGCTCTTTTTTCTTTTTAATTATTATCAGTTAGCGGTTACTACCATTACTATTATAAACAATGAATTTTTCAAATTAGTTATGGGGTATTTTGGAAATCATTTGGCCACTCTTGTAACTGGAGTTTTTGCAGCAACATTAACTGGACTTTGGCCATTTTTTATTGATTTTGCACCAATATTGAATTTCGTATTCATAATGGCAGTTCCAATTACATGGTTTCTAACATTTACTTGTTGGATATCTCAAAAAAGTACTGATTACATGCATAATCACGCTCATAGTGAAAAAAAAAGCTTGAGTAATACACATACTATTCAAACTACAACTACTGGTAAACAAATTAGTCTTTCAGAAATAAAACAAATTCAAAATGAATTATCTTCAGAACTAAATGGTCTCAAAGAATCTGTTAAACTAAAAGATAGTGAAATTGAAAGATTAAATCAAGAAATTTCTAATCTTCAAACTCTTGTTCAAATTGAATCATTAAAAACTGAACTAGCCAATCTAAAGATGCTAGCATCTAAAAGAAAAAATTAGTTAATCCTTCAAATCTTTACAGTGACAGCATATTTCCCCATGATTATTCTTACAACTAGGACAGCTTACAGCTCCACCAAAATGACATTTACATGAACACAATTCTGTAGGATCTTTTTTCAAACTCAATAGTATCATTTCTACGTCATGTTAATATTTGACTTTTTTGCAATATGGATATACATGAATTGGAATAAATCTTTTATTCTAAATATGGAATTTTCCTATAATGTCTAAAAATATAATTTTTACAAGTATTGTTATACTTAGTATCTTAATCACTGGATTTTCTAATGTAAATTCATTTGCAGAACCAATTGATTATCAGACTGAAATTATTTCAATAAATCATTTCATGGGCCTTGAAACATCTACAATTCAAATTAATATCTCTGAAGAAAATCAACTTCCATGGGGTTTTGTTGAGGGGACAATTAAAAATCATGTTTCTAATTATCCTGTGATAATACAAATTTTTGATACTGATGAATTCACTACAGAAAACAATAGTGGCGCTGTTCACTTTGCCCAAATTCCTGTAAATGATGATGGGTCTTACGAATACAAATTCAGAGTATTAAACTCAAATCAAGGTCAAACTGAGACTATTTTTGATGGAAATTATACTGTTAAAATCTTCAAAGTAGTATATCTCAATACTAATCTTGATGTACTTTAGAAGCAAGCATCAAAGTTTCATCTACCATTTCTTTTAGTCTATTTTGTGCATCAACATCTGATACTAAATTTTCAGTAATAGATTCTGTAGTTAAAAATACAGCCTTTGGATTTATTATTACTCTGAAATATGATAATAGTTGTGTCACTAATGTCTGGACATTAATAAAACCAATATTTCCAGAAGCCAAAATTGCCATTCCAGATACCTTTCCGGCAGTTTTTTTATAATTGATATATTCAAACAAATTTTTCAATGCTGAACTAAAAAACGAATTGTAAATTGGTGTTCCTATTAACCATACATCTGCATCAGTTATGTCATCTGATGCTGTCTTTGTAGCTTCATTGTATTCTTCACCATATCCTCTATAACATTCAATTTGACCATCTGAAAGATTGATCAATTTTGTATCTTGGTTTTTTGATTTAGCATAATCATAAACATACTTCATCATAACTTGTGTAAGGGCATTTTTTCTTGGACTTCCAGAAATAACTACAACTTTCATATCTCAAACCACTTATCTTTGTATATAAATTTCCATGACTTTGAAAATTTAACGGGCTTGGAGTGCTTCGATCCCTCGACCTGTACCTTAGGAGAGTACCACGCTATCCATGTTTCGCGTCAAATGACTCTGCGCCACAAGCCCAGCAAAAAAAACACTCTTAATTATTTAAGCGTAATCAAGATTATTTCTAATCATTTCTTTAATTCCATTCCAATTTTTATTTTCTTTGTCATTCCATTTTTCAAAATATACAACATCTTGGAGTCCTAGTCTTGGTAGCCAATCTGCAGTCTCAAGATCTGGTTTTTCTGCAAATTCATTAACATATCCCAAACACAAGTAAGCAACAGGAACAACATGTTCTGGTAATTCTAGAACTTCTTTTAGTGTATCATTTGATAGAATACTTACCCAACCAAGCCCTACTCCTTCTGTTCTTGCTGATAACCACAAATTTTGAATGGCACAACATACACTGTATAGTCCTGCTTCAGGAATACTTGATCTTCCAATTACAAATGGACCAAATTTTGTAGGATCATATGTTACACAAAGATTTACTGGAGAATCTAAAATTCCTTCTAGTTTGAATGAAATATACTTTGATCTTTTTGGTTCTTCAACTAATTTTGATGAGCGATTTTTTTCTTCTTCAAAAGATTCTTTGATTTTCTTTTTTGTTTCAATATCTTTTACTAATATAAAATTCCACGGTTGAGAAAATCCTACAGAAGGTGCATGATGTGCTGCATGAAGAATTTTTGATAAAATATTATCCTCTATGGGTTTTGATATGAAATGGGATCTTACATCTCTCCTTGAATAAATCGCCTTATAGAATCCTTTTTTTTCTTCTTCAGTAAAACTATCTGTCAACTATTTCATGCCTTCTTTCTTTTTATTCATCCTTTCTTTTGTTAAACGTTAATAATGTCAGCACTTATCTTTGTACTTCATTGGGCCTGTAGTCTAGCTGGTTAGGATACCGCCTCGACATGGCGGTGATCATGAGTTCGAATCTCATTAGGCCCACTTTTTCTTTTTTAATTAAAATCCTGTTTTGAATTCTTTTTCAATAAGACTCCATGTGCTCTCAGTTGTGATAACTCCTTCTGCTGAGAAACTATTGATTTTATTTTCAATTGCAGATTGATAAATTTCTGCACCAACTTCAGATTTACTAAGAACAAATATGTTTTTCAAAGGAATCTCTGTATTTGGGAAAAATGCAGCTCTTCCAGGCATTGTAATATCTGCTGTAGAGTATAATCCAGGACCCCATGATTTTTCATCACCATAAAGTTGGTAATTAATTAATGAAACTGTGAGTGTTTTTTCACTCGGGTTCTTTACAAGAAATGTGACATCAAAGCTTGCTTGATTATCTATGGTGTTAATATCTATTAGTTCAACACTTGTTAATTGAACTTCGACTTGATTAAGATGCACATTATCTAAACTAGCATAGTAAACAATTCCTCCCATCATAGCCAAAACACCAGCAATTGCAACATAAACTGTCATTTTACTTTGTAGTGCCATTTCTACGGTATCAAATTATGTAGAACTAAAAAAGGTTGTTAAGATCCAAATACATAATATTTGATTTAAAATATCTTAATTTATGACCGCATTAGAACAAGCAATAATCACTTGGATTCATCTTGTTTCAGCTGCAATTTGGGTTGGCGGTTCACTTTTCATTGGCATTGTATTTTCTCCACTTTTAAAAACAATTGCCAATTCTCTTGAAGAAAGAATGCAAATAATGATTCGTGTTGGAAGACGATTTAACAAAATTGCTGTTCCATCATTAATTATTCTAATGGCAACTGGATTGTATAACTCACATGTGTTACTAAGTAAACCTGAACTTTTAGTTGCAACAAGTTATGGAATTTTTCTAATAATTAAGATAATTCTTGTTGTTGCCCTAATTATCATATATGCAATACATGTTAGAGTGATTCGTAAAGATATTGAAGAAAAAATAATGTCAAACCAAATGCCTGAGCATCAAATTCAAAAATTAAGAAAAAAGATCATTATTCTTGGAGAAATTACAGTTGTATTGTCCTTAGCAATCCTATTTCTTGCATCTTTACTTGATGCTGGAGTTTGAGACCCCTTCAATAATTACCTCATATCCGTCAGTTAGTTTTCCAATACCGTACTTACAACCAGTAATTTTTGATGTTACAAACAAATTTGTCTCTAAATGTTTTGAAATTTCTTTAACTTGAAATATTGTTTTTTCATGACCTAAACTTGCAGTAACTACAAGCATATCAGCTAAATTTTCATCTATCCCTACTGAATTTTTAATAAATTCATCTATATTCAAATCAAATTTCTGTGTTTTTTTATCAAATAATGCATCAATCCCTATGATTGAATGCTCATCAATACTGTAAATTAACATAGATGCACCTGAATCTATTGCTTCTTCATTTTTAATTTCTGTTTCAACAATAAAGTTCTCTTCAGTTAATTTTTGTTTAATCTCTTCAACTTCATTTCTAATTTTTTCAATTGAAATTTTTGAATAAGTACAAATTAATTTTACTGAATTTGTTTTTCTTTTTGTAAATGAAATTGATTTTAGATTAGATGGATTCACATGTAAATTAATTTCTCCTCCACCTTTTGGATAATAACCACGTTTACATAACTCAAGTGAAAATTTTATTCCCATTCTAGAATATGCTTCTCTTAAAACATATTGTGTATAATCAATGGAAGGACTCCAAAGTACATCTGTTCCACCCTTAATTTTTAAATCAAGTTTTTTTTGTGAAATTGCAACAACTGGAATTAATACTTGTAAAATTAAAGAAATACTTCCTGCTGTTCCTACATCTTCAATTAATTCTAAACTTTTTACATTGCCTGGAATGAATTTTAATTCTGTAGAACCTATTTCAGCACCAATTACCTCTGCATTAGTAATTTTTTGAATTATTTTAATTGCTGTAAGATGTTGAGGTCTTAGTCCTATCACTTTTCTGTTTTTTCTAAATGGATCGGTTGTTTTGTAATACAAGATAATGTAATTGCTGAGCGTATTATTTGCCCACCACCTTCACCATGTCCCCCATTGATTTTTAGAAAATTCATAATTTTATTCAATTAGAACTCTTTATGATAGTTTTTTAAAAAAGAAATTATCTATATTTTATATGAATGGTTTGTTAATTGGACGATTCCAACCTTTTCATTTAGGTCATCTTGAAGCCCTACAATTTGCTCTTTCTAAAGTTGACAAACTGTGGGTAGGTTTAGGCAGTTCAAACTTATCCCCACAAAGAAACAATCCTTTTTCAGCAGAACAACGAAAAGAAATGATACTTTCATCAATTGATGATTCAATTAAAGAGAAAATTTCAATTTATTTTATTCCAGATTTAGATAATCATATCAAATGGATTGAGAAAATAGATACTATTGTTCCAAAATTTGATATAATTTTTTCAAATGACGAGTTGACAAAACACCTGTATTCAAAAAGGTCAATTCAGGTAATCCCAATTCCATTTTTGAAAAGAGACAAATTGTCTGGAACCAATATTCGTGATTTAATAATTAGCGATCAAAAATGGGATGATTTAGTACCTAACGGAACAAAAAATTTTCTAGAAAAAATTAATGCAAAAAACCATCTGAATAATCTCTAATTATAAATAAACCCCATATCACATTGACAATTAGATTACATATGGAATATCTTTCAATGCTTCCTGGTCCAACAAATGTACCTAATAGAGTAATGAGAGCTATGCTTGCACCAATTATTAATCATAGAAGTGATGATTTTGTTGAATTATACACTGATGTTGTTGATAAAACTCAGCAAGTATTTCAAACACAAAATGATATTGTAGCTTTATCTGCATCTGGAACAGGTGCTGTTGAAGCAGGAGTAATTAACATAGTAAAAAAAGGTGATAAAGTAATCACTTCCAGTAAATGGAGAATTTAGTAATAGATTATCACAACTTATCGAAGTCAAGGAGCCAATGTAATTAAACTTGAAACCACACCCTGGACAAAATGCAACTTTTGATCAAATCAAAGAAGCATTTGATAACAATAAAGACGTTAAAGCATTCTATGTTGTTCACAATGAAACTTCTACTGGAACAATGGTGAATTATCTTGATAGAATATCTGATTTGACATCTAGAAATGATGCATTCTATGTTGTAGATTCTGTTTCATTACTTGGTGGAGCTGATCTTAAAGTAGACAAATGGAATATTGATGTATGTTTAACTGGTTCCCAGAAAGCTATTGCAGCACCTCCCAGGAATATCACCACTTTCTATTAGTGCCAAAGCCAAAAAATACATGATTGCAAATCCTCCTCCAACACACTACTTCAATTTAGCAAGATACTTTCAATATCTATGAAGAGTCAAAACATACTCCTTTCACTCCTGCTCTACCTTTACTTTATGCATATAGAGAAGCATTATCCATGATCTTAGAGGAAGGACTACAAAATGTCTTTAAACGCCATCAAGATTTGTTCTGATGCACTATACTCTGGATCTAAGTGCACTTGGCTTAACACCATTTGCAAAAGAAGAAGATCGTTCAATCTCTATTGTTGCATTAAATTACTTTAGATGGACTTGAAGACAAAATTTTCAGAGGTACACTGGCTGACAAAGTTCAAAGTGTTAGTAGCAGGTGGATTTGGTGATCTTAAAGGAAAAGTATTCAGAGTTGGATGTATGGGTGAAGTTAGTCCATATCATGTAATGCGAACTATATCTGCAATTTCATCTACATTAACAATGATGGGATATGATACAGATGCACGAGCAGGACTCAAAACTGCAGAAGAAAAATTAAAAGCTCTCTAAACCCTGTTAACTTAATATAAGGAAATTCGAGACCGATCACATTGACTTTCAGTAAAAGCTCATTAATTTTAGTAGATTATACTGCTAAGGTAAAAGATACTGATGACATATTTGATACCACTATTGAAGCAGATGCAAAAAAACATTCTATTTATGAAGAAAATGTCAAATATCAACCAAAACTAGTTTCTATTGGCGAAGTATCTTATCCTGTTCTAAAAGGATTAGATGAAGCACTTGCAAAAACATCTGTTGGAGAAAAACTTACAGTTGAGGTTACACCTGACAAAGGTTTTGGTGAAAGAGACACTAAAAAAATTAGAATGATTCCTATTAGAAAACTTGGTGAAGATGCAGAAAAAGTTTCAGTAGGTGACACAATTGATGTTGATAACAAAAGAGGTATCATTCGTTACATTGGTTCTGGTAGAGTTCAAGTAGATTATAATCATAGATACGCAGGAAAAACAATTCTATACGATGTAAATGTCATCAAATCCCTTGATTCCCCAAGTGATAAAGTAGATGGAATTCTTAAAAATAGACTTCCTGTGGAGGACTCAAAAATTGCATTTGATTTGAAGGATAAAGAAGTAAGCATTACGATTCCTGAAGAAATTTTACGTGCTGATGGTTTACAAATAATGAAGCATTTTATTCAATTAGATATTTTCAAATTTGTTTCAACTTTAGAAAAAGTGAATTTTGTTGAGACACATATCAACAAACAAACTCCAGCAAAAAAACCTGAAACAAAAGAAAAAGCAACAGAACAAAAAGCTGCCTAAATCAAATTACTTTAGTACTCTTTGCAAGATTCATTGCTCTTTTTTCAGTCATTTCAATTTCTTTTAAAATAGTATATCTTTCTGGTCTTAATCCTTGTGCCATGATTAGAGCTTTTATTATCATATCTGGTTTGAGACCAATTTGCTTTGCAGTAGTTGGAGCTCCGACATCCTTCAAAGTCTTTACAATTTTTTTCCAATTTTGTTTATGCAATTTGGCCATCATTATAGAACCAATTCCACATTTTTCTCCATGGAGTCCAATACCTGGAGCAATTTTATCAAGTGCATGTGAAAATAGATGTTCTGCACCTGAACATGGTCTACTACTTCCTGCAATACATGATGCTACTCCTGCACTGATCAATCCTTCAACAATCACCCTTGCATCCAATCCTTTTTTTGCAAATTCAGAAGAATTTTCCATAACAATTTTAGCACTCATCAAAGCCAAATTTGCTGCATATCTTCCATAGTATTCTTTTTTCTTTTTATGTCCCAATTGCCAATCTTTTACTGCTATAATATTTGCAATAAGATCCCCACAACCACTAGCTAATAGTTGAGTTGGAGCCTTTTTGATCACATCAATATCTACAAAAACACCCATAGGAGCAGATGCTACAATTGAATGGGGTTTATCACTTTTTATAGAAACAAATGGGACTAGCCATTCCATCATGAGATGCAGCAGTTGGTAAACTTACAAATGGTTTATCCAAATTATATGAAATTAATTTGGCTGTATCTACAGAACGACCTCCACCAATTCCCCACGATTAAATCTGAATTATCTTTTTTAACATTTTTTTGAATTTGTTCTATTGATTTTATTTGATTATCTTTTGATGTATGCCAAATAAATTGAATTTTTTTTAATTTTAGTGATTTTTCAATTTTTTTCCTTAAAACTTTTTGAACATTTACTCCTGATATCAAAGAAACTTTTTTTGGTTTGTTTAGTGAAATTAAAAAACTTCCAAAATCATTAATATTCTTCTCACCAATTTTGATGAGTCTGGGCAATTCCATCGTATGCGATTGCATGCGATCTTGATTTTTTGTCATTATTTATGATTTCAAGAGATCAAAAAGTTATTTAAAAGGGTGAGATGCCACATACTTTATCTTAAAAGGTGTATTTTTTGTCGAACAATGTTGAAGAAAAAATTTTGCATGGGACTACCACTGTAGGTATCAAGGCAAAGGATGGTGTAGTTTTATGTGCTGATATGAGGGCTAGCGCAGGCTATTTTATTGCAAATAACAATACTATGAAAATTCAAAAAATTGACTTACATGCTGGATTAACACTTGCTGGTGGTGTGGCAGACGCACAAAATATTGTTGATATTCTACGTTATCATTCTAATTTACATCGGGTTGAAAAACAAGGTCCAATTTCAATTCATTCTCTTGCAAGACTTTGCTCATTGATATTTCATCAAAATAGAGGTTATCCATTCATGGCTGATATCCTACTTGGTGGATATGATGCAAATGGTCCTTCATTGTTTAATATTGATATGTTTGGTTCAGTTGAAGAAAAATCATATGTTACAACTGGTAGCGGTTCACCAGTAGCTTATGGTTTACTTGAAGAAGAATATAGAGATGACCTCACAGTAGAGGAAGCAAAAAAAATAGCTCTACGAGCTGTTAAAGCTGCAATAGTTAGAAACATTGGTACAGGCGATGGAATTAACATCGCAATAATGGATAAAGATGGATTCCGTCTGTTAACTGATGAACAAAAGAAAGCAGTTATTGAACTTTAGTGATTTAATGCAAAGAAAACAACAACAAAAAGAATTACCTCCTAGTAGCCAGAATATAATGGCCACCATACTGCAAAGTATTCCCAAGGAGGCAAATATCACAAAAATAGAATATGAAGGTCCCAAGAATTGCTCTTTACACAAACACTCCTCGTTATTTGATGGAACATAACGAAACAATATCAAATCTTGTAAACATTATCAAAAAAAGAATTGTTGTAAGAACTGATGAATCTATTAGAAAACCTGAAACTGAAGCTAGAAAGATTCTTGCAGATTGTGTCCCAAAAGAAGCAAATCTACAAGGAACTATTTTTGATATAACTACTGGTGAGGTATCAGTTGAAGTAAAAAGACCATGGTTGATACAAAGAAATTCAAAGGAATTCAATCATGCTGAAGTTACTGAGAAAATAGGCTGGAGATTACGTGTTAGAAAAGCCACAACTATTCCTTCACGTACTATTCAAACCATTAATGCAACTCTAAAACAAGCTTCTTCTGAAAGAAGCAAACAACTCAAACAAGTTGGTGATGAAATTTTCAGACCTAGATTATCTCAAAGAACTGAAGTTTCTCTTTTTACTCTTGGTGGGTTTGGTCAAGTTGGAAGATCTTCAATGTTATTATCCACACCTGAAAGTAAAATTTTAATTGATTGTGGAATTAATCCTGGTGCACGTTCACCAATGGATGCATTTCCCAGATTAGATTCTTTAGATATTACCTTAGATGATCTTGATGCTATAGTTATTGGACATGCACATTTGGATCATACCGGATTTTTGCCAGCTTTATGTAAATACGGTTACAAAGGTCCAATTTATTGTACTGAACCAACACTTCCTATGATGAATTTAATCCAATTAGACGCAATTAAGGTGGCTGCTGCACAAGGTAGAACTCCGATTTATGCAGAACGAGATGTAAAACAGATTATGCGACAAACAATTACTTTGCCTTATGGAACTGTAACTGATATTTCTCCTGATATCAAATTAGTTTTTGCAAATGCTGGTCATATTCTAGGTTCAGCTTTGTGTCATTTTCATATTGGAAATGGTGATCATAACTTTGTTTATTCAGGTGACATTAAATTCGGAAAAAGTATTTTGTTTGAAGCCGCTAGTTGGAATTTCCCTAGAGTAGAAACATTATTGGTTGAAAGTACCTATGGTCTTAAAGAAGATATTCAACCAACAAGACAAGAAGTAGAATCTGCTTTCATTAATGCAGTAAACAATACTTTAGCAGATGGAGGTAAAGTTCTGATACCAATTCCAGCAGTTGGTCGTGCTCAAGAAATCATGATGGTAATTGATCATTATATGAAATCAGGAGAAATGGTTGAAGCACCCGTCTTTACAGAAGGAATGATTTCTGAGGCATCAGCTATACATGAATCATTTCCTGAATATCTTGCAAGAGAACTTAAACAAAAAATCTTGGAAACTGATGATAACCCATTTGATTCTGAATATTTTACAAATATTGAGCATGCAGATGCTAGAGAAGAACCAATGAGGGAAAATTCACCATGTATTATTTTAGCAACATCTGGAATGTTAGAAGGTGGACCTGTTTTAGAATACTTCAAAAATATTGCACCTGACAAAAAGAACAAGGTGTTGTTTGTTTCTTATCAAGTTAATGGAACTATGGGAAGAAGAGTTCTTGATGGTTCTAAACAAGTAACCATGTTGGGTAAGGCAGGTAAAGTAGAGGTTGTTACGATCAATTGTGGTGTTCAAAAATTAGATGGATTTAGTGGTCACAGTGATTACAATCAGTTGATGTCGTTTGTACAAAAATTAAGACCAAAACTTCGAAGAGTTTTAGTTAATCACGGTGAACGTAAGAAATCAGAAAGTCTTGCTATGAATATTAGACGAATGTATAGAATCCCAGCTCATTATCCTCAAATTCAAGAAGCAATAAAATTATTTTAGATCGTATTCAGGTTTCCAGATCTTTACACTAGATGGGGCAATAATGATTCTTTCTTCTCCTAATCTTGCAATATCTGCATCAGCAGCTTTTGCAATAGAATACAATTCTTCAACCACTTTACGAAGTTGTTCAACATCTTTTTGTGCTAATGGTGTAACTCTTAGAATCAAAATCATTCCTTTTTTGATGTCTTCTTTGATAGAATGAACATCACTGATGTCTCTAATTGTTATGGCCTTTAGATATGTGGGTGTTTCTTGTTTTTGCATCCTTGCTGAAAATGTAATCTACTTATTCAAAAACTCTTCCTTAGTTCTAACTAATTTTTAAAAAATTTCACGCCTAAATTCTAAATTCGATATAATCTTGTTCTTCTATACTTTTTGTACTGATTTCTTCAGATGAGTTATCATTTTTGATTGTAATAATTTCTTGTTGATCTTTTGGTGCATCTGAATATCTTAGTGTTACAGATGATGCAAATTTTAGATGATCTTTTGCATTCTTTCCACGTAAAATTGAAACTGGTCCCACGTAATCTTTAGCTTCAAGTAAAATATCTCCTGGTAATGCAATTGCTTTGATCATTTCATTTTCATCTTTATTTCTTCCAACAACAAATTTTGTCTCTTCATCTAATCTAAAATGTCTTCCAATTTTTAACAAATCAATGTCATTAATTGTTGGAGTTTCAGTATGACTAAACAAATCTTTAGCTTTAATTCCAAATTGTGGTTCTGTTAACAAACATCCACCTCCTGCATTAGGTGGATTTTCAATTCCATATTCTTTGCCATTTGTATTTGAATTTTTCTTTGTCTTCCTCTAATCATTCCAAGATTTTCTCTTTTGATCAATCCATCTTTTTCAGCATCTGTTGCAGGTAGTAATCCTGCTGATAATGGTCTTACAATTTTTCCAACTAAATCTGATTCTTTTTCAATAGTTCTTAATGCAGGTCCATGTTGACTCATTGGACGTTGTCCTAACACTTCACCTGATATGATAAACTCTGCACCAATTTCATCCATGTGTTTTTTTGCTGCATCAAACATCATCGTTCGACAATCAACACACGGATTAAAACCAGCACCAATTCCATGTTTTGGATGTTTTAACATCTCAATGTATTCATCACCAAGGTAAACTGTCTTTAAATTGATATTGAGATCATCAGATCTCTCTCTAATTTCAAATCCACATCCTCTCCACAATCAAAATCACAGAAAGGAGTTTTTATTGCAACAGCTGAAACCTCAAAACCTTGTTCTTGCATCATTCGCACTGCAAGTTGACTATCTAGTCCACCTGATAGTAATGCAACTACTTTCTTCTTCTTTCTTCTGTCACAACGATCTGGTCTGAATTTCCATATACAAACTTTACATCATACATAAATTGAGAAACGGAGATTTTTTTGTATGAAGCAACGAAGAAAAAATCTTCTAAAATATGCTAAAAAAATTGATTGTGATACTTTGGTTACATTTGAGCCTGAAAATTTGTTTTACATGACTGGATTTTGGGGTGAGGCAATAGGTTTACTTGAAAAAAATGGAAAAACAACCATAATTGCACCAGAACTTGAAGTAGGAAGGGCAAGAAAAGAATCTGAAGATTGTGATGTAATTACAGGGGAACGTGGAGTTGGCTTAATTTCTTCTTTAATTGAAAAAGTTAAGCAAAATCAAGTTTGTACCGACTGCCAAAACTATTCAACTATGATATCATTGAAAAAATCTATTTCAAAAATAAAATCATCTACTGATCCATTTTATAATTCCCGTATGGTAAAAGATGAAAAAGAAATCAGAATACTCAAAAAAGCTTCTAAAATTATAGATGAAATGTTTGACATTTGTTCAAAAAAAATAAAAGTTGGTCAAAAAGAATCAGAATTACAAATAATTT
>PVMK01130189.1_pt1 | contig 15464 bp, 14 predicted proteins | sample 1853481 | NCBI WGS metagenome assembly PVMK01 (sample SAMN08533507, study PRJNA380276) | Marine sediment metagenome, whole genome shotgun sequencing project.
GCGTTCCTAGCCAAGTGCACGCACCTCGATTGCGTCGTGCAGTACCGCTCCGACAAAGAGCGAATTTGGTGCGCTTGCCATGACGGGTTCTACGACCTCAACGGGACCAATGTGTCGGGTCCACCACCAAGGCCGCTGGACGCCTTGGAGGTGCACATGAAGGGGGACGATGTCTACGTCACCCGAAAATCCTGAGCACGCGCTCCTAGCCTGGGCCAAGGATCGCTACCCCGTCGACAAATTCGTCGAATGGGCCAAGCACAAGACCGTGCCGATCGGACCTGGCTCGTTTTGGTACTACTTCGGTGGAATCACCTCTTCCTGTTTCTCATTCAGGTAGGAACCGGAATCCTCCTGATGTTCTATTACAAGGGGAGCTCCGATACCGCGTTTGAAAGCGTTCGATTCATCTCGTCCAAGGTGCCGTTTGGCTGGCTCATTCGCTCGGTCCACGCCTGGTCAGCGAACCTGATGATCCTTTCGGCGTTCGTCCACATGTTCAGCGTCTTTTTCATGCGCGCTTATCGAAAGCCACGTGAGCTCACTTGGGTTTCCGGGAATAGCGCTCCTCGGGATTCTGTTCGGCTTCGGATTCAGCGGCTACCTCTTGCCATGGAACGAGCTCGCCTTCTTTGCCACGAAGGTAGGCACCAACATCATCGGTATCATCCCGTACGTCGGGGATCCCATCATGTATGTCCTGCGAGGTGGCGAGGAGGTGACCGGGTCGACCCTTCCGCGCTTCTTTGCGCTTCACGTCGCGCTCTTTCCCAGCCTTGCTGACCGTTTTGGTCGGGGGGCACCTTTTCTTCATTCAAGTGCAGGGGATGCACGAGCCCGAAGGATGGAAGGCTCATCCAGAGCAACGGAAGACCATGCCGTTCTTTCCCGCACTTCTTCATGCGTGAGCTGCTGCTCTGGTTGATCGTGCTCAACATTTTGGCGGTGCTGGCGGTCTTCTTTCCGGCGGAGCTGGGCATCGAGGCCGATGCGTTTGCTCCCGCTCCTGCGGGAATCAAGCCGGAGTGGTACTTCCTCGCGACCTTCGAGTTTCTCAAGTACATGCCTGCCCACGTAGGGCCGATCGAAGGAGAAGAGCTCGGTCTGTTGGTCATTTCGCTTGGATTCATTGGCTGGTGCTTGGTTCCATGGATTGACCGTGGGCGGAGTCGCCCTAATCACCGCCATCGTCATGGTCGCTGGTGTCGCGATCCTCGCGTTCCTTTCGGTCATGACTTATCTGGGGCATGTGGCGTGATGAAAGTCTTCGTACCAGCTCTCATGTTGACGTGTGTCGCGCTCGCGGCTGACGCCGGGGCTGACGCCGGGGCTGACGCCGGGGTTGACGCCGGGGCTGATGCCGGGGCTGATGATCTTCCGGGCGGAGAGTGCTTGGAGTGTCACCTGACGACCGAAGATGGGGTCGGCGAGCTGTGGCAGGAGGATGTTCACGCGCACGCAGGGATTACGTGCGACGAGTGTCATGGCGGAGATGCGACGCAGGACGACAGCGACCTCGCGAAACGTCCGGGCTCTGGTTACCGGGGCAAGCTTTCTGCTAGTGAGATCGTTCTCTCGTGTGGCGGCTGCCACAGTGACGTCGAGTACATGAAGATTCGCCAGCCCCTCTTGCCCGTCGATCAGCTCGCCAAGTATCGGACTAGTGTGCACGCGAAGCTCCTAGCCAAGGGCGAGACTCGAGTGGCTCAATGCGCGAGCTGCCACGGCGCGCATGGGAGTGCGCGAAGTCAACGATGCCAAATCGCCGGTTTATGCATCCAACGTTCCCAGCTACTTGCGCACACTGTCACGCCGATGCCGACTACATGGCCGACTTCGACATCAAGACGATCAATACGACGAGTATGTGCAGAGCGTGCACGGGAAGGCGCTTCTCGAGAAGAACGACGTGCGTGGGGCGCCGGCCTGCAACGATTGCCACGGTAACCACGGAGCCGCTCCGCCATCGATCGACGCGATCAGCAACATCTGCGGGACCTGTCACAGCTACAACGCAGAGCTCTTTCTCGCCAGCCCGCTGGCCCCGGCGTTCAAGGAGAAGTCGCTCGCCGACTGCGTGGCGTGCCACGGCAAGCATTCCATCACGCATGTGTCCGAGGAATGGCTGGGTGACAAACCTGGCGCGACTTGTCGGAAGTGCCACGAAGAGGGGGAGGAGGGATCGGATCTCGCCTTGTACTTCACCGATACGTTCGGTTCAATTCGTCGAGCATTCGAAGAAATCGAGCAGTTGCTCAAGCGAGCCGAAGTGAAGGGTATGGATGTGACCGAAGGAGAGGATTACGTGGAGGCAGCTAGGCAGGGTCTCATGCAGACGCGCACGTTGGTTCACTCGTTCTCGAGGTCCGCGGTGGAAGAGAAAGTCATGGAAATCTCAGCGAATCAAGCGGCCGCTTTGGAAGTGGGCATACGCGCCCCTCCGAGGTTTCGAGGACCGCCGCCGCGGGCTCGCGATCAGCACGATTTTGCTTCTCCTTCTCACGCTCGGCGTCGCAATCAAGATTCGCACGCTACCTCCGTTTGATTAGCGGCCGCTGATGAACGTGTGGCAGCCCGTGCATCGCTTCGCGTCGGGTTCGTGGTCGGCGACATCCTGGTGGCAGTTCATGCAGGTTGCACGGTCGGCCCGCACCTTGGCTTGGTGAATGTCGTGGCAGGCCGTGCATTCGGTATGCCCTTCGCCCCGCGGCTGGTCCGGAATCCGATGTAGCCCTGGCAGCTGCTGAACCTTGTGACAGCCGCTGCACCTGGTCTGCGCCGACACCATGCCGCCGTGAGGCTCATGACAAGTCATGCACTCCCGATGCCCCTTCGGACTCCTGGAGAGTTGCTCGTCGTGACAGCTTCCACAGGCGACGACGCCAGCGGGCTCGTGAGTGCTCCCTTCGTGACAGGCTTCGCAGCTAGCATGACCCAAATTGCGACGGGTGAGACGAATCTGAAGCGTGTGACATCTGCCGCACAACGCCCGATCGCTGAGCCTGGTCAAGTCGAATCGGTGAGGCTGGTGGCAGGCAGTACACGGAATCTTGCCCGCGTGAAACGCGGTCTCCGACCGAGCTTCCTCGTGGCATTGTGAGCATTGAGAAGCGACCGGCGCCCGCCGCTTGGGATGCGGATCGTGGCATCCGAGACAGTCCCCCTCGTTTTGCGCATGATGGGTCGTAGGCACGTCGTCGTGGCAGCCTTTGCAAGTTCGGTCTCCCGCTGCTCGCACCGCGTGCGGTTCATGACAACTGCTGCAGTCACGGTGTTCCCGGGCTCTATTCTGCGCCAAGACTCGCGTCCCCTCGTGACACGATATGCACTCGAGTGCGCTCGACGCGGAAAATGCGTGTGCCTGATGGCAGTTCGCACACGAATCATGCCCGTCGCCAAACGTCGCGGATGCAGGCACCGTCGGTTCCTCCGCTGCGTGACACTCCATACATGACGCGGCGTCAGACGCTAGCTTGTGACCGCCATGGCAGTCTGCGCACGATCCGCTCAGGCGTGACCGTCCGTGTTGGACCTTCATCGTCTTGTGGCACTCGTCGCATTCACGAACCGTCTCTTCCGCCGGCTTGTGCGGGTTGTGGCAACTCTCACATGGCACGGTCGTGTGCATGGAAAGCCCTTGGATCCCCTCGGTGGTTTGGAAGGGTCCGTGGCAGCGCGTGCAGTGCCACCGTCCAAACACATCCGGCTCCGAGCCGAAAACATGGCACGTGTAGCAATCCATGGGCATGCCATCGAGGTCGACATGGGCCAACGATGCCTGTTCTTCGTGGCATTGAGTGCACACGCCCGTGTCCGGGGAATCAAAGGTCTTTATCGTCGGGTCGTGGCATTCGTTGCATTCGACCGGCTCGTTGATGATGTGCTGCGAGTGGCCTGGGGAAAGGCGGACCTCGCGCCAAGCTTCGGGCACCTCACGAGGCGCCGGCTTTTGTCTTTCCTCTTTGATCTGCTGGACGTTGCTGCCGAACCTTGCGGTGAAAATCCCCGCCGCGAATGCGCCTAGGGTCACCAGTCCGATCCACAGCAGCGCGCGCTTCATAGGCCACCTGAATGACACAACCTACATGGCAGATCGTTGTTCTTGTCGAGTCGGCTCGTGAAGTTTGCCGGGTGCGGGTTTCCGCCGGGGCCGCCGACTTGGTGGCAGCTCACGCAAAGCATCTCACCCGCCCCGCCATGGCAGCTTGCGCAGCCGACCGGGTCGAGCCTGGCAGCACGTCCGTGCGCATTCGACGAGCCCGGCGGGCCAGACCAGCCCGGTGGATGTGGATTGCCGCGGGCCGCGTTGACTCCGGAAATTCCTTGGCGCGTATGGCAGTCGACGCAGAAGAGCTCGCTATGACAGACCACGCACATGCCGGGCTCGGCCGCTGCTTGCTGGTCGTGGACCGAGAAGAAATTCGCCCGGTGCATCGACTGGCGCATCGGCGAGTCAAAAGCCAGTCGCGAGGGGATAGCTGGTGTCGTCACGCCATGACAGGCCGCACATTGACGCTGAGTGTGACAAGTCGTGCAGAGGTCGCCTTGCGCGTTGGCCTGCACTCCGTGCTCGCGCAGAAAGTCGCCGTCGTGGACCACGTGGCTTTGTGGCGGGACTCCCTCGGACGCGAGCTCTACATGACAGCCATCGCAGTCGCGCACGTCCCACTGTCCGGCGTGATCGTGACAGCTGAAGCACGTCGCCATGTTGGGGCGAAGGGAGGCGTCCTCGTGCTTCACGTCCACGTGGCAGCGAACGCAATCTCCCGCGCCCCCTTCGAAGTGGCTGGCATGGGAGAAGCGTAGGTGCTTGCGCGCCATCTCGGCCGCGTGCCGTGTCCTCTGTCGCCCATGGCACGCCGAGCAAGGGTTCGGGTCGTGAGGCTCTTCGTGACACCCGACGCATTGCTCCGTCGTCGGGAGGTGTAGCGGGCCGGTCTCCCCCGCGTCTTGGATGCCCCCGTGACACTCGAGACAGTTGATGCCCTCGAGCACGTGAGCTCGATGCTCGAAGGCAGCCTGCGGTGGCTCGCCCTTGCTCTCCAGCCCGAGGATTTTGGCGCAGGCGCCCGCTGAGCCCGTCAGGGCCACCAATGCCACGATTGCGATCCACCTCTTGGTCATTTCTTCGGCCACTGCCCTTGGTAGGAGACACGCGCGAGTGCTCGCACGTCGTATCGCTCGACTTGATTGGCGCTGGCTTCGACCGCGGCAGCGACCGCCCAACTCTTGGTGGGTTGCCATCGGAGGGCAAGACGCCCCCAGGGCCAAACGTTGCCCTGGTTGGGTTCGGGATGGTCTGGGAAGATAATTTCGAACTCTGGCATCAAGCCAACGGTCGTATCGTGATCCTCGTAGAGGGGAATGACCGAGGCGAGACGAAGCCCTGTCCAGCTCGATGTGGCGACCTGCTGACGTCGAAGCTCCCCGAGAATGCTCCCTTTCCCGTCGTCATCCAGGCGCAGGACGCCACGCAGGTAGCCGCTCCAGCCGAAGTCGTCTTGCGCGTCTTGAAGGGCGCCGTTGACCCACAAGTCCAGCCGCGGTGCCGCCCTCCAACGGAGGTTGCCGCCCGCTGCAAGGGTTCCAGGGTCGCCGAGCACCGTGAACAATGAGGTGGATTGCAACATCCGAGTCGGCGAGCGTTTCGTCACGTAGAGCTCGCCGCGAATGACACGGCTTGCGGTTTGTGCGGAGATGGTTCCGAGCACTTCTGCCAGCCCGGGGTTGACCAGCTCCCAGGAGATCTTCGCCGACATGTCCAACCAGCTCGCGACCCGAAGTGCAAAGTCACCGCCGACCTCCTCGTCGGAGCGCTGTCCGGCGTTGAAGCGGTTGTAATACGAGGCGCCGATCATGCCCTTGTTGCCGAGGCCCTGTGACACGCGGCCGCCCACCATCCAGTCGTACTTGCGTCCTTCGATGTTGCCGTCGACGGGCACGCCCCCGAAAACCTCGAAGTGTGTCTTGCTGCGCGCCCGCAGCATCAGGTGGCCGCCGTCGATGTGCATCGCGCGCACCGCTCCGGTCGAGAGCATGAAACGACCCAAGCGCGTGTCGCTGACACCTCTCGGGTCACGGACTTTGATCGTCATGACGAGCGCCTCGAAGGTTGCGTCGTTGTCGCTCAAGCCCAGCTGAGTGGCTCCGGCGCCTCCCCAGACGAGGGCTTCGGCGTCGATGTAAGGGTACTTTCGGCTAGAGCCCTCCAAGATGATCAGTCCTGCGTTGGGCTCGAGCTGGCCCCACAGCTCCGCGCCCACGCGATGGGGCTGGGCGGAGACCATAGAAGCCGGAATGGCGCAGAGTAGGGCCAGAACCGCTGCGACCGAGAGACACCAGCGGCCAACCGCTGATCGTATCTTCCCGCTTGCACTGGTCCCTGTTTCCTGGACCATGGTTTGCTTGCTCGGGTCGCCCCACCCACCGCGAGCACCGCTGATCATGCACGTATCGCCGCTCTCCTGGATCGCGTTTGGTAGCGCCCTCATCGCCGCGGCGATCTTGGTGCATTATCTGGTGTGGCGTCCCAAGCTGACCGCCCAGGTGAAAGTCACCTTGATCATGGGTCTTGGCGTGTTGCCCATCCTGACAGCGATGATCGGCAATATGGAAGGCCTTGCCGCGACCGAGCACCACGCGTTCTGCGGAAGTTGCCACACCATGGACCGGCACCTCGAAGACGCGAACGACCCCGACAGTATCAGTCTTGCCGCGATCCATTCCCGTAACAACAAGTTCGGGGATAAGAGCTGCTACGTCTGCCATAAGGACTACGGCATGTTCGGATACGCGCTGACCAAGATCGGCGGCATGGGGCACGTCTATTATTTCTTGACGGAGTTCATGTGGATGGACATGGACGAGGCGCTTCCAAAGATTCACATCGCGCGACCCTTCAAGAACGAAAACTGCATGCAGTGCCACACTACGACAGGGTTCTTGTGGAACGGCGTGGCTGATCACGCCGGACTCCTGGACGACCTTCGAGCAGGCGAGACGAGTTGCGTTAGCGCCGGCTGTCATGGGTATGCGCATCCTTTTAGCAAACCAGACGAAGAAACTCCATCCGAGGCCGAGGCGCGAGCAACCGAAGAGCTTTGGAAGCCTGAAGAAACATGATTAAGAAGAGGCTCGAAAAGTGGGTAGAGACCGGTTCGAGGTCGCGCATTCTCGTCTACGCCTGCGTGCTCGGGCTGATCGGGCTTGTATTCATGGTCTGGTCGCTCTTCGACCAGGGCTGGATTCCGGTGATGATGGCGATGTCGGTGGGGCAAGTAATCGGAACGTTATCACTCGCACTGTTCATATTGGTCATAGTTATCGACCTGCAAAGGGCGACATTTCGCCCGTCAATTCCGCCCGAACCGCCCAAGCCCGAAGACGACTAGGCGCCCGAACGCCGGCTGCGCAACCCGACGAGGCTCGTTCCCAATGCGAGGACGATTCCGGCCGTCAGGAGCGAGCCTCGGGGAATGAACGGCATCAGCAAGAGGCACGTGAGGGCTCCGATGATCGGAACCAGACGGGGCGCGCAAAATGTGCGCAGAGGCTCGTGGTCGCGCTGCTTGATGACGGCGAGAGAGACGTTGACGGTGAAGAACACCATCAAGAGGAGCAGGCTCGTCGATCCGGCCAAGTAGGTGAGAGTCCCGGACAAGGCGAGCAAGAGCGCAACCGCCAAGACGGTGACGATTGCAACGTGCGGTGTCCGCCTCTTCGAGTGCACGCGGCCGAAGGTGGACGGCAGCAAGCCCTGGCGTGACATGCCGTAGATCAGCCGTGACCCCATGATGAAGTTCAGCAGGCCGGTATTGGCGACCGCGAAAAGCGCGATTAGGGAGAACAGTCGATCGGGGACGGCGTCGGTTGAGCGTTGAACCACAGCCAGTAGTGGGGACTCGGATTGCTCGAGCACGGCCGGTGGAACGACGCTGGTCGCAATGACCACGACCAGTAGGTACACAAATCCGGTGACGACCAGAGCGACCAGGATAGCGCGAGGCATGTTGCGCTCCGGGTCTTTCACCTCCTCGGCCACGTTGACCATGTCTTCGAAGCCGATGAAGGCAAAGAAGCTCAACGCCGCGCCACGTGCGATGCTGTCCCAGCTGACCTCGCTGCTTGCTGCAATGGTTTCGCTGATGCCGGCCTGGGGCTCCTCCGCGAGATAGAGCGCACCTACGACGATCACGATCAACAAACCGGTCAGCTCGACCATCGTGGCGACGATGTTGGTTGTCGACGACTCCCGCATGCCGCGGAAGTTGATCGCGGCGAGAAGGAGCAGGATACCCACCACGGTGACAGACGGTGGCAGCCCCGGGACGAGGCCGCTCATGTAGCCGCCGAATGCCACTGATACGGTCGCCAAGGAGAGGATGCCGGAGCAGAGGACGACCCAGCCGACGAGCAAAGCCAAGCTCGGCCGCCCGAACGCCTGCTCGGTGAAAAACGATTCGCCGGCGCTCCGAGGGAAGCGACCGCCGAGCTCGGCATACGTCAGCGCTGTCAGACCGGCGACGAGGAGCGCCACCGCAAATGCTGCCCAGCTCGCGCTTCCGGCGACTCCAGCGACTTTGCCTACCAAGGCGTAGATCCCAGCGCCCAGGATGTCTCCGACGCCGTAGAAGACGAGCGCCCAAAAACCAAGGGATCGGCGGAGCTGAGGACGGTGAGGGTTGGTCATGCGGGTGGCGAGCCTTTTCGTCGAGGCAGGGGTCGTCTACCGCGCCAAGCGCTGGTAGGCTCCCCGACTCCATGAAGCAAACCAAGATCACTCTTCAAGAGAACGAAATCCCTGAGCGTTGGTACAACATCGTCGCCGACATGCCGAACAAGCCGTTGCCCCCGCTCAATCCGCAGACGCAGGAGCCGATCGGGCCGGAGGCGCTAGCGCCGCTTTTTCCGATGGCTTTGATCGAGCAGGAGGTCAGCGCCGAGCGTTGGATTCCGATTCCGGAGCAGGTGAGACAGATCTACACGCAGTGGAGGCCGACGCCGATGTTCCGGGCGTACGGTCTGGAGAAGGCCCTCGATACGCCGGCGCACATTTACTACAAGTATGAGGGCATCAGCCCCGCGGGCTCACACAAGCCCAACACCGCGGTCCCGCAGGCGTTCTACAACAAGGAAGAAGGCGTCAAACGGATCTCGACCGAGACGGGCGCCGGCCAGTGGGGGAGCGCGCTGAGCTACGCATGCCAGCTCTTCGGAATCGGCTGCGAAGTGTACATGGTGCGTATCAGCTACGACCAAAAGCCCTACCGGAAGATGATGATGAATACCTGGGGCGCCGAGGTGATTGCGTCGCCGAGCCAGACTACCGAGGCGGGCCGCAAGATCCTTGCCGAAGATCCCGAGTCTCCCGGAAGCCTCGGCATCGCGATTTCCGAGGCCGTGGAGCGCGCCGCAAGCGATCCCGACACGAAGTACGCGCTCGGCAGCGTGCTCAACCACGTGCTCACGCACCAGACCGTGGTTGGCCAGGAAGCAATCATACAAATGGAGAAGGCCGGCGAGCTTCCCGACGTGGTGATCGCGCCGTTTGGCGGCGGCTCGAACTTTGCGGGGCTGAGCTTTCCGTTCCTGCGGTTGAACTTCGCCGAAGGCAAGACCATCCGTTGCCTGGCCAGCGAGCCGACCTCGTGTCCGAAGCTCACGCGTGGCGTGTTCCGTTACGACTTTGGCGACAACGTCGGCATGACGCCGCTCCTGCCGATGTACACCCTCGGGCATGACTTCGTGCCCGCGAAGATCCATGCGGGCGGCCTGCGCTACCACGGTGCGGGCGCGCTGGTGAGTCAGCTCCTTCACGACAACCTGATCGAAGCCGAGGCGATCGATCAGATCGAGAGCTTCGAAGCGGGCGTTTTGTTCGCCCGTCACGAGGGCATCATCCCGGCGCCCGAGGCGAACCATGCGATCGCGTCAGCGATCCGTGAGGCCAACCGCGCCAAGGAGGAGGGCACCAAGCGCGTCATTCTCTTCAACCTGTCCGGCCACGGTCACTTCGACATGTCCGCCTACGAAGAGTACTTCGCGGGCAAGCTCGAGCGACACGAGCTCAGTCAGCAGGATATCGACGCGGCGATTGCCAAGATCGACACGCCGGAGATTCCTGCAACTGCTCCCTGAGCGCGGGCGTAGAGATCATGCGCATTACGTCCATCGAGCTGTTTCACGTTTCGGTCCCGCTGCGTCAGACCTTCTGGCCGTCTTGGATTCCGGGGTATCCCCAAACGCACAACCGCTTCACGCTCGCTAAGCTGACGACCGAGGACGGGATCGAGGGCTATGCGGCGGGACAGTCGATGGGCAAAGAGCGCCAGGGCCTGGGCGACCTGCTTGGTGGGTATTTGCTCGGTACCGACCCCACCGACATCGATCGTGTTCAGGACTTGCTCAAGCAGGCGGGGTTTCTGGGTTGGCGGAACTTCTGGCTGGAGGCGGCTTGCTGGGACATCAAGGGCAAGGCTGAAGGCAAGCCGGTCTACGAGCTGTTTGGTGGAACGCCACGTCCGCTTCCGGTCTATCTGTCGACCGGCGAGGTCCATCCACCGGAGCAACGTGTCGACGAGCTGCTCGCGATGATGGAGCGAGGCTATAATACCGCAAAGCTTCGGGTGAAGAGCCCGGACCTCGCGGAGGATATTCGCCAGATCGAGATCGTACGCAAAGGCGTCGGGGATGATTTGGCCCTTGGGGTGGACGCGAATCAGGGCTGGTTGGTGTCGATCGTCGATCGCGTTCCCGCCTGGGATTTGAAACGGGCCACTGAGTTTGCCGCCGCGTGCCACGACAACGGGTTCTCTTGGCTCGAGGAGCCGCTCGACTGGCACGACTACGACGGCCTTGCTGCGTTGAAGAAGGTGTCGAAGGTGAAGATCGCGGGCGCTGAGCTCAATCACGGCTGGGACGAGATCAAGATCATGTTCGAGAAGGACTGCTTCGACATCTACCAGCCCGACGCATGCTTTGCCGGGGGTATGGCCCAGGTGAAACAAGTCATCGACGCTTGCCATGAGCACGATCGCACCTACTCACCGCACACCTGGACCAACGGCATCGGCTTCTACGTGAACTGGAACATGGCGCTGGCCGACCGCAAGAACAGCCACCCGCTCGAGTACCCGCTCGAAGAGCCCTCGTGGATTCCCAAGTTCCGAGAGGGCATCATCGACCCGATCCTCCCGAATGCGAACGGCATGCTCCCGCCGTTCCGCCGCCCCGGCCTAGGCTTCGAAATCAACAAGCGAAAGCTCCGCAAATACGGCAAACGCTTCTTCAAACTCACGGAGACCGGCCTCAAGATAAAAGTCATCCGCGAAAAGGGCCTAAGAGCCGCACTCGATATCAAGAAGCGGAAAGACGCGCAGTAAGAGCCGGGGCGCGGCGGAGCGCGACGCGGGGTTTCAACGGAGGTCGACATCAGTGCCAGCGTCGGTGCCAGTGTCAGTGTCAGTGTCAGCGCCGGCGTCGGTGTCTGTCTCGATGTCGACCTTGGGCGAGGTTTCAAACCACAAGATGGCCTGCCCAAAATACGGCGAAAACCACGTGCCGTGCGGCCTCATCAAGCCTAATACTTGTTGGCCGTCGGCGGCGCGGGGCGCAGTCGCCAACCAAAGGTCCGTAAGATCGCGACACGCTGCCTCGATCTCAAGCTGGGAAGATTCTCAAACCGGTTTTGCCCCGATCTCAAGCTGGGAAGATTCTGAGCCGCCGGAGATGTCGATGTATGGAGGGGCGCGGCGGAACGCGACATGGGGTGGAGTCGGCGTGTGAGTGCCAATCTGCATGCGTGCAACCACCGCAGATTGGCGCGAGCTCCGAGGGGCGGGTTGCGTGGCCTAGGTCCTCAGTCCATCCGGCCACCTTTGCAAGCCGCCCCGTCCGGCGGAACCGCGTGTCGTGTTCCGCCGCGCCCCGGTACGCCCTAAGCCCGCTGCCTCCAGACGGTCAGGGTTGCACCGCGCCGTACCAACTCTCCACGGTTCGCCACTGTCCCCAGGGGAAGACCACGGCCGAGAGCAGGCCTGCGAAGGCCCATCCGCCGATGACTAGCCAGGCTCCGATTGGGGCCGGGTCCATTCGGAGGAGGACTGCGGTTCCTGCGAGGCAGGCACAGGTCTTGTAGATGACCAGGTACTGGAGGAAGACGAGGTAGCGGATCGGCCACACGGCGCCGAGTGCGAACATGGCGCCTTCGCCCATGATCGCGCCGCCGTACAGGGCCTGCACGAAAGGGTCTTGGCCGACGTTCACGCCCATCATGGCCCAGGCCGATGCGGGGTCGGCCATCATCCATGCCCCCAAGACGAAAGAGGATGCGGCAAAGAAGAAGAAGACCAGGCGAATCAATTGGATCCACGACTCGGAAAGGCCGGCGGTGCTCATGCGCGGAACATAGGCGGAAAGCGGTTGTTGCCGCAAGGGCGATTCACAAGCCGAGCCGCTGCGGAAGAATTTCCAGCACGCCTCGCTCCGCGTCGTCCTGGTCCTCGCCGATCGAGATGACATCGAGCTTCCCATGTCCATGCATGGGACCGACGTTGTAGAAGATGAATCGGCCCTGTCCGCTCTCGGCGTCGAACACTTGATCCCCCACGAGCTCGAGGAGGTCGGTGAAGCTCGCTCCGATGAGCCCGGGGAACACGACGTCCTGAGCGCGGTAGGCTGGACGGGGTCCCTGCAGGAGCCGATCGAGCAGGCTCATTGGCGTGCTGGTTCCTCCCCAACGGCCGTTGCATTCGGTGAACACGACTTCGAACTCGCCGTTGGGATCGCCCGTCACCAAGTGGTCGAACGAGCAGCGGCCAACGTACCCTAGCTCCTGAAGCGCGGCGGCGACCATCAGCGCGCCTGTCGCAAGCTCCTGGTTCACCGACTCGGGTAAGGTAGACGGGCGGCTGCCGACGAAGACCTTCTCTTCGCCCTTCAAGATCTGTTCATAGATGCCATCGAGGCGCGGCTCACCTGAGCCAAGAGGTGGGATCCAGAGCTGTGTCGATGGCGACAGGTCGGTATCGAGCCAAGCGACGGTCAGCACCTCTTCGCCGTCCGGCCACTCGGTGCGGCGTAGGAACTCCTGCACCGCGTCCGCCGCGTCGCGGTCCGAATGCACGTCGCGCGATGCGAACACGGCGTTCCCCATCGCCGATGCGCATCTCGTCCGTTTTAGGCCAATGCGATCGTGCCGCTGTGCCATCATCCGCACGTCGGTTTCGATCGCGGCCGCGTCTCGTGAAATCCGCGTTTCGACCAGGGCCTCGCGTCCAAGCACGCGCGCGACCAGCTCGTCGAACAGCGCCTTGTCGTTCGCGATCCACGTGACGGGTGGCGGCGGCGAGATCACGCGTACCGGGGTGCCGCTTTCCACGCTGAGCATAGCGGCGAGCTCCCAGATATCTTCGATGCCCATGTACGGATGAACCGTCATGCCTCCTGCATCTCTTGCGGCTTCAACCAGGCGCGTGCGTGTGCTTCCCGCGGTGCAAGCGCGAGCTACAGCAATCGGCGGTCCGATCGGATCGGCCACCAAGTGTTCAGGCGCGCCCATATGGAGTGTGCCGCGGCAGTACGGTTCATAGCCGGCAGCTTCGGGCGTGACGGTTACGTATACGTCGTGGTCCTCTGCACGAAGCCGGCCACGATGCTGGTACTCCTGGACCCCCGCGACATCGACGAGAAAGGGAATCCCGGACACGTCGTCGAGCTGTAGCGTCGGACGCGGTGTGTCGCCGGGCCGCCAGCGCTGCGGCTCGTATGGGCGCAACTGGCCCGCGATGTCGATCTCCGCCCCGAGCTCCCGCCCGGCAAGACGTGCTCGTCTCAAGTCCGGGACACGATGGCCGGGGGTCGCGCTCACAGGCCCCTTTTAGCCCAGCCTCACGTCCTTTCCAACGGGGCTACTCTGGTGGCGCGGCAGGAACGTACTCCTCGAGGAACCCGTTCACCGATGCCCAATAGACATCATGGTCCGACGACTTGTTCCAGAGCGCGCGCGAGCCGTGCTGACCCCCGGACGCTGGCGTGAAGAGGATCTTCTTCTTGGCCGGGGAGGCGTCGAAGATCGGCTTCACCACTTCCCGCTCCTTCTTGGACGAGGTGACGAAGACGGGCTGCTTCACGCGTTTGGCAAAGGCCTCGATGTAGTCCGCACCCTGTTTCTTGAAGTACTCGCCTGGGGAGAAGGCCATGACACCGACGACGTTTTGTGGATGCTCGGCTGCCAGGCGAAAGACCAACGACGAGGAATAGGAGCTGCCCCAGACGACGATGCGTGCCGCTTTGAGATGCTTGCGCGCGTAGGCCAACGCGGCCGTCATGTCCACGTACGCGTCTAAGTAACTCCGCGCCAAAGCCATCCGGGTGGCTCGGTAGTGGGTTTCGTTTTGAACACCGTTGACCGCACCGCCGGCACGCTGGTCGACCGCCATCACCCGGTACCCGGCCTTGACGAGCTTGGGCGCGATCTCCCGATACTCCCCACGGCTCCAGCCGGCCTGATGAAAGAGCAGGATCAGTGTCGCGGACGGGTTCTTGGTTGCGTAGACGTCGGCTCGGCCTTGGATGCCCCCTGCCGTGGGAAAGTCGACACTCTTGAATCCATCATCCGCAAGCGCAGTGCCGGTCGAGGCGACCAGCATATTGGCAATCGTTACATGTACCCAAAACCACTTACGCATCCACTCCTCCTTCAGTACACCAATACGGGCCGCTCGGCGCTCACCGTGAAGGTGATAGCGAGCGGAAGATCCCGCGACGACGTGCCTGCGAGCACCTCGTGTTCCAATCCTTCGAGTGCCCACGCCGAGTCGGCGACGTCGTAGTACGCGAGGTCGTTCACCGGCACCGCAATCTCGACCGTCTGCGTGGCGCCCGGCTCGAGCATCACTTTGGCAAAGCCCTTGAGGTCCCGCTCCGAGCGCTCCACCACGGACCCCGGATAGGTCACGTAGAGCTGAACGACCTCAGCGCCGGCAACCGAACCTGTGTTCGTGACGTCCACGCTGAAGAGCACGACGTCGCCAGCTTTCGCCTCCGCCTGACTCGCGCGAAGGTTGTCGACCGAGAAGCTCGTGTAGCTGAGACCGAATCCGAAGGGAAACTCGGGTGTCGAGTCGTTTCGATCGAGATACCGGTACCCGTGGAAGTAGTCGTACGTGACCTCGAGCGATTCGTTGTCGAACGGAGGCAGCTGGTCGAGGCCCGTCGGAAACGTGACCGGCAGCTTGCCCGACGGGTTGGCGTCCCCGAATAGAAGGTCCGCGATTGCGTGACCGCCCATTTGGCCCGGGTACCAGGCCATTAGAAGCGCCTCGATGTCGGGGAGCCACTCGCCCATCGTGATTGCACTGCCGCCTTCGAGGACGACGATGGTTCGGTCGTTGGCTGCGGCTGCGTCTTGGAGGAGCTTCACACGCTCGTCGGACAGGCTGAGATCGACTCGGTCGCCTGCACCG